>Ga0207873_1000881_pt1 | contig 31155 bp, 16 predicted proteins | sample BGWIniCompost_FD_187373 | JGI IMG/M metagenome (GOLD analysis project Ga0207873, IMG submission 187373) | Cellulose adapted compost microbial communities from Newby Island Compost Facility, Milpitas, CA, USA - BGW Initial Compost (SPAdes)... ... | reverse complement strand
CGAGGGCGGCGCGGCGACGGGCTGGGCGTCCGCGGGCGGCGCGGCGACGGGCTGGGCGTCCGCGGGCGGCGCGGCGACGGGCTGGGCCACGGCAGGCGGTGCATCCGTGGGGGCCGCAGCGACGGGCGGCGTCGTGGCGGGCTGGGCCGTGACGGGCTGGGCGTCCGCGGGCGGCGCGGCGACGGGCTGGGCCGCGGCAGGCGGTGCATCCGTGGGCGGCGCGGCGACGGGCGGCGTCGTGGCGGGCGCAGCGTCGGGTGAGTGGGTGAGCTCCGTCCCCGTCAGCTGGAGCCCGACCTCCGCCGCCAGGGCGCCGAGCTGGCCGCGATCGGGGGCGCGGCCATACAGCTCCGCCATGCGGGCTTGCGCCTGGTCGATGGCGAGCTGGCCGCCCGCGCGGGCGACCTCCCGGCGCAGGAACTCCGCGCGGGTCGGGCAGCGGGAGTCGTCCCACTCGTCGAGGCCGATGTTCTTGCTGCGATCGATGCGCAGCGACGCCTCGCTCCGCAGCAGGGAGACCACCAGCTGACGGCTCCAGCCCGCGTGCACCTCCGACAAACGCTGCACGAGCAGGGTCGCCTGGTGGGGCGTGAGGCCTCGCTGCGTCTGCGCGAGGTGCGCCGCCACCGCGTCCACGGCCACGGCGACCGCCTCGGGGCCTCCGGGGATGTCCCGCTCGACGAGCCCGATCCGCGCCTCGTCGAGCCGGACGAAGGGCGCCTGGTTCAGGAGGATCTTGGCGGTCTCTTCGCGGACGTCGCTGCGGGTCCGCGCCTGACGCAGCAGCTCGTCGAAGGGGAGGGGGCTCCCGGCGTCCTCGAGGAGCTCGAGGAACAGATCCTCGAAGCGCAGCCGCTCCTGCTGCTGTCCGCCGCCGCGCAGCGCGACCCGCAGCCGCCCGAGGTACTCGACCCGCCCGCTCGAACGCAGCAGGCTCGCCAGGTGCCAGTGGCCCATCCAGTCCGGGAGCAGCTCCCGCGCCCTGAGCTCTTCGTGGAGCTCGGGCACGAGCCACTGCCGGCCCGCGGGGAGCTGGTTCATCACGTCGACCACGGCGGGCACGAGCCGCTCCGCCCAGTCGTCGAAATCGGGGAAGTGCTTCTTCAGGCCGACGACGCCCCGCTTGAAGTACAGGACCTCGTCGGGGAGGCCTCCGCGGCCGACCTTCTCCTCGAGGAGGCTCACGGGCACCGGCTCGTCCTGGGCATTCAGGAAGGCGATGACGGCGGCGTCCCGATAGCGTCCGAAGCCGTTGACCTGCGTCGGATCCCGTTCATCGAGGAGCAAGAGCTCCTGCAAGGCGCCCTCCATCTCGTCGAGGAGGGACGGATCGAGGGCGTCGCACTCGTCCCGGAGGATGTCGAGCACGGCGTCGTAGGCGACGGGGAACTCCAGGTGTTCGATGCGCGTCTTGGCGCTGGCGAGGGCGGCGTCGAAGGCGTCCCGGGAGAAGAGGGCGACGTAGGTGGCCCCCGACGGCGCTTCGAAGAGCTGGTAGTCACCGCGGAGCACGTGCCGTAGCACGTAGCCGAGGAGCGCCACCTGCTGGTCGATGCCCTGCCACCAGGGCTCCTCGGCGAGCAGGGTGAGGGGCAGGGCGCGGGCGCCGCCGAAGGCGGCGCCGAGCCGTCGCAGGAGCGCCGAGCGCCAGCGGGCCTTCTGCTGGAGCCGCTCGACGACGCGCCCTTCGATCTGGCGCACCCGCTCCCGGGTGAGACCGAGCATGCCCGCGATCTCCTCGAGGGTCTCGCGGGGGCCGTGGGCGCCGGCGCGGCGACTCACCACGAGCCGATGCACCGGCTTGAGGTTCGTGAGCTGCGCTCGCCAGGAGTCGAGGAAGGTCGCGTACTGGGCGGGGGCCTCCCGCTGGCTCAGGTAGTCCTGGATCGCGTCCAGGGTGTCGCTGAGGGACTTGCGGCCGAGGTTCGGGCGCGCGCGCAGATCCTCGTAGCCGAAGGCGAGGAGCTGACCGACGGTCGTGAGGCCCTGCTCCGCCGCGAAGGTGCGCATCCGCGCGGGGAGCTCGAGCTCCTCGAGGGGCACCTCCCGGAGCCGATCGCCGAGGGTCCGCGCGCAGCTCGCCCAGCCCGCCGCGCCGCCGACGGTGGCCGTCTCCTCTTCGACGCTCCCCTCGGAGGACGGAGGCTCCGGTTCGTCGCCGGCAGGGGCGCCGCTCGCCAGCGCGGCCCGGGCGCGCTCCCAGGTCGTGCCCAGGGCCTCCTCGAGGGCGGCGCGGGTCTGCCGCACCGTCAGCCGCCCGACGTTCCGTTCCTGGGCGAAGGCGTCCGGATCGAACGCGACGAGCTCCGCGATGGTGGTGATGCCCTTGCGCTCGGCCCAGTTCAGCGTGCGGGTCGGAAACTCGAGCTCGAACAGCTTGCGATCGAGCAACGCGGCGCGCTGCTGCCCGGGCTCCTCCTCGGGGCCCTCGGGCGCAGCCACGGCCGTCGTCTCGGAAGGCGGCTCTGCCGTGACCGCGGCCGTGACCGCGGCCGTGACCTCGGACGGCGCGGTCGTCTCGCTCGTGGCCGCCCCCTCGGCCGCCCCCTCGGCCGGCGCCGTGGACGGCGCCACGGACTCCACCGTGACGGGAGCGTGCTCGTGCTGCGGCTCCGCCGCTGCAGGGGCCTCGACGGCGCGCGCGTCGGGTGACGCTTCGCTCGGGGTGGGGACGTCGCGCTCCGTGACGTCGATGACTCCCCGCAGGAGGGGCTTCCCGTGCTCCGCGCGCCGGATGAGGTACGCGGCGCCATCGCGCTGGAGGTACCCTTGTCGGACGCAGCTGTTGATCGCGCTCTTGATCGCCCGCTCGGGGCGGCCTTCGGTGCGGAGCCGCTGCATGCGGAGCCCGTAGACCTCCTGGGCGTACTGGAACGCCTGGCGGATCGCCTGGCTGCGATGGATCCGCTCCTCGCCGGCGATGCCCCCCATCACGCAGTCACGCCAGTCGGCGGCGGTGAGGGCCGTCACGTCGGCGGCGATGGCGCGGATGTGGCCGCTGCGTGGGCGGTCGAAGCGAGCGCCCCGGCGGCGAGCGGACAGCAGGCACTCCTCGATGGTGCGGTAGTTTTCGCTCGCTTGGCGCAGCTGCTGGTACTCGAGCCAGCCCTGAGCGCGGAGGCGCTCGGCGGCGAGGCGAATGGCGCGCTCCAGATCCAGGGTGCCCTCGCCGACGAGGGTGCTCCAGAGGGCGAGCTCGCGCGCCTCTTCGTCGAGGTCGACGAAGGTCGCGTCGCCCGAGGTGACGGGCAACACGTCCCGGACGCTCTGCACCTCGCGCTGGAAGACGGGCCGCGCCTCCTTGCGCGCGAACACCTCCTCCAACTCCTCGTCCGTCGGGCGCCGGGCGTCGGAGCGCAGGGCCGCGAGGACCTGGGCCATGCCAGCCGGCAGCTCCGCCGTGGCCCCGCCCAAGAACACCCACGGCGCGCGCGAGCTGCTCAGGAGCTCGTCGTCGACGGCCCCGCCGGGCCAGGCCACCCGGGTCTCCACGCCGCGCACGAACCACAGGAGGTTCCCGCGGGCCTCGGCTGGATCCGCGAAGACGCGCAGCCGTCCCGACTCTTGGAGCACCCGCACGAGGGCGGGCTCCGCGTCCTGGAGGCGGCTCGCGTGGATGGCGCCGAGGCAGTCGGCGTTCTCGAAGACGAGCTTCCAGAGCTCGCCGTCATCCTCCCCCCGCGGCGCCTCGACGGCGACGTGGAACTGTTCACACCACTCCAACCAATCTTCGAGGAGGACGCGGACCTTCGACGGGTCCGCGATCACTTCCAAGCGCCCGAGGCCGATCGCTCCCTGGTGTCCATTCCCAAACATGTCGACGTGGGAAAGTAGCAAGGAGGTCGCCCCAGGGGGAGGGGGATCTTGCACCTGCTCTGACAAGCAATGACCGGGATCGGGCGAGAGCCCGCCGATCCTGCGACGTGTCCCCGGAATGAACCGGCATCGGCGGGAGCTCCGGAGAAGAAGTGCGGCAGCAGGGGAGGGGCTTCCCTGGGGCTTCCATCGAGTAACCGTCGCGTGTGACATTCAAGGGAACATGAGTCGTAGTGCCGATTGCCGACGTGCTGGCGGATCCTGGCTTGGCTGCCTCGCCTTATCCTGCGCATTGCTCCTCGCTTCGTGTGGGAGGCCAGCTTCGCCCCCTTCCGCGGCGCCCGCACCTTGCCCCGAAAGTCCTGTTCGGAAGTTGCTGGAGGCGGGCCAGCTCTTGGCCGCGTGGGCGATGGTGCATACGACAAAGAGCTCCGCGGAAATCCGCTGCCCCTCCAACGCTGCGCGCAATGCACTGGAGGAAGAGGTGCGTGCCTCCTTGGAAGAGCCAGCGCTCCCGCCCGAGGTAGCCGTCCGTCGCGCCGAGCTCCTCCGACGAGACGGCCAGGACGCCGAAGCACAAAGTGTGGTCGACCGTTCCTTCCATGCGGCGCGCGCGCAGGGAAAGCGCATCGAGCTCGTGCCCGCCTGGGTCTCCGATGTCCAGTATGTCCAGTTTCAGCCGCCGGATCGCTTCGTCGTCAGTCACGGAGCGGGGACGTCCACGTTCACCGCTGACGGCCTGCGAGAAACCCGGCGTTGTCCGATCGACTCATGGAACCTCTCCCCTCAGGGGAAGTACGCACATCTTCAGGAAAATACGATTCTGGATCTCGACACTTGTACGAAGCACTCGTGGGGTGAACCCCTCGCCTACGCTGAGGATGAGAGTATGCTCGTCGCTCGACAGGGCACGCGCCTGCTCGCCTGGAACACGAAGGCTCGCGCGCCTCTCTGGAGGATGTCACTCCCCGCGGAGAATGCGAACGGTATCGGCGGCGCATGCATTTCGCCCCAGAAGGATCGGGTGGCGCTGACGTTCGGTTCCGGCGAGGTTCGCCTCTACTCCGGCAAGGACGGTCGCCACCTGTGGTCGACGAAAGTGGACTTCGAGCGAATGATCCTCGGCCGCCAGGGGGAACGCCGCAGTCGCTGCGAGTTCTCTGCAGATGGCTCCCGCCTGAATGTCAGTCTCCCGTTCCTGCACCTCGCGCGGCCCCTGCGGGCCGACGACGAGCTATTTGGGCCGCCCGTGCGCATCGAGTCTGCCACGGGGAAGGTCCTCTCTCATCCCGATATCAACGATCCTGTGGCATGGGAGGCCGCCTGGGTTGCCTCCAGGGCACCTCGCGGGCAGGACCGTCCGCCCGTTCATGTCGACAACAATCGGTATACGATCGAGATACAAGGGAGGGAGCGCCCTGTCGTGATGCACTTGCCTGACGGATACTCCGTCGAGGCCCTCTATGCGGGACGTTTCCTCCACCTGTACCGTTCTCGGGAGCATGGCGTATGGGACGTTTTCACGGGGGACCGCCTACCCGTACGTATCGGAGAGCAGCCTCCGCTCGTCCTGCACCAGAACGCGCTCTGCCTCGCTCGACGTTGCTTCTTCTCGAAAAACCGTCTCGTCTTCCGCGATGAGGTCCAGTACTCGAAGGCCGGAGAGAATCCCGGGGCATACATGGGACGAGTTCATGTCGCGCGCGGTCTCCGGCTGACCTCCAACGAGATCGTCGACACGGCGCGGCGCGCGGTCTTCCCGCTACAGTGGCCCTCCGAGCTCCTGGACGGGCAAGGGGACGGGCCGAAGGTCGCCGGGGCGCTGTTCGATGAAGCAGGTCAGCTGGCGTGGGTCCTGACGGTTTCCGGACACCTCCTGGCCTTCTCGACCGACTCCGGCAGGGTGCAGGAGCGCATCAGGCTCGATGCGGCGCCCACCTGCAAGGCCGATCCGTTCGACCGGTACAGCTCCGCGAGCATGGCGGCAGCCCCGAGCGCTGCCACGTTGGTCGTACGACCCGCTGGGACGTCGGACTGCTCGTTCCTCGTCGACATGGATGCCTTCACCGCGACGTCGATACCTCTGCAGCTCCCGCAGGACTTCGCCCTCTCCGGCAACGGCAAGCGCTTGGCCGCGACCGAGGGAGGTGGTGTCGTCATCTACTCGCTCGAAACCTTCAGAAAGACACGAGAGTTCACTGATGTCGGGTATCAGTTCGCTCTGTCCTTCTCCGGCGACGAACTCGTCGCCATACAAGATTCGTATCTCGAGAAAATGCCGGACGGCCACATCGCCCGCATACCGGCTTCGGTGTCGTGGTACTCGGTTTCCGGACCCGAGCCCGTCGCGCACATCCAGTTCGAGCGTGGCGCAGAGGCGCCGACCCTGGAAGTCAACTCGCGAGTCGTGGCTATAGGGACCACCCTCTATGACTTCGCTGGCGAAAAGGTCGCGGAGGTCTTCACGCAGGGGCGACGGGCAGTCGTCCAGTACCCTACGGGTGAGCTGGAGCTCTTCGGCGCGCAGGGCTCCGACGCGAGCTCCGCCTACCGTTGTCTGGTCGACGGCCGAGTCGTGCCGGAGAGTTTCTGTACTCCTCTGATCGTCGAGGGCCGACTGGAGCAGATCCTCGGCGGACTGCCCGATGATCGATCGCAGAGCGCCGCCGCCGAAGAGGCCCCGCTTGCCGTCCATTGCGCCGAGCCGGTGGCCCCTTGCGGAAAGTGGCTTGATGTCGATGCAAGTTATCTGGAATGTCGCGACGGCTCCCACCTCGACCCGGCGCAGGCCGTTTGTTTGGGTCGTTTGAAGCACATGGGATTCCAGGGCAATTCGTTTACCGGGCTCTCGCGAGAACAGGATCTGCGAGAGCTGGAGACCTTGAAGATCGAGTCCGCATCCTTCCAGGATCTCTCCCCCTTTCGGACAGCCACGAACCTCCGGCGTCTCGTCGTGCGCGGAACCGAGCTCACCGACCTCTCTCCGTTGGCTGGATTCGAACACCTGCAGGAGGTCGATCTGTCGAACAACAAGGTGAAGAATCTCGACGCCCTCGCCGGACTCACTCACGTCGAAAAGCTCGATCTCTCTGGGACGCACGTCGAAGATCTCGCGCCACTCAGGAATCTCACCCGGCTTCGGTGGCTCAGCGTGAGCCACACTCCCGTCGAAGACTTGGGCCCACTCATGCAATTGGAAGCGCTCGAGGAACTCGACGCCAGCGAGACTCGGGTGAGGACCGTCCCGCGCCTCGACCGGATGGGAGCCCTGCGCACGCTCATCCTTCATGGGGTGCCCCTCGCCGATGTCCGGGCATTGGAGTCCGCGCCGCAGAAGCTAAGCAGGCTCGGCATCAGTCCGCATCTTCTCCAGCCTCAGGACCTGCGCGCCTTGCGAGCCGCATATCCGTACGTTGAGATTGATATGCGCAAGGCCGAAGACGAGACCCTTCGACGCTAACGCGTCGCCCCCGCGTCTCGCGGACTCCTCTCCCCCGAGCTGCCCGACACGGACGAGCTGTGGGCGCGAGGATATCTGGCGGTGGCGGCGCAAGCTGCACGATGCTGCGTTCACTGGGCCACGCGGTGGAAGGGGCCTGGGGGGAGCCGGGGGCGATCCCTCGGAGGCTTGGCAAGAGGTGATGACGGGCGAGGCCGGTGAAGTCCTCGAAAGCCGGAGCGGTTCCTCTCCCGTGGATCGCCGATTGCGGCGACTTCAAAAATGCGACCGTTCGGTCTCTTTTTGCGTGACCAACGTGGCTCGGCGCGGCCGGTGCTCGCTGCAGCTCCCTCGCGGGGAAGGAAATTCGTGAACTGGAGCGACGGGCCCATGTTGCTCGCGACGGCCGCGCCGGTGACAAAAGCGACCGATCGGTCTCTTTTGTGAATGCCAGCGCCGGGCGTCTGGAGCCGGGCGGCGCCGCGCGGCGCCGCCCCGCGGGAGCGACCGCACCGCGCCGGTCAGCGCGGAGCTCCCTCTTGAACGAGGTGTCCGGGGCGCCTTCCGACCCGCGCCGGTCAGCGCGGAGCTCCCTCTCGAACGAGGCGTCCGGCGCCTTCCGACCCGCGCAGCTCCTCGATTCGCGGCACTTTCTCGGCGGGGGCGCCACAAAGCGCCGAACCCGGAGGCCTCGAGGGGCGCCCGGGTTCGGCTGCGGCTTTGGTGTGTGTGGTGACCCCAACGAGATTCGAACTCGTGTTACCGGCGTGAGAGGCCGATGTCCTAACCACTAGACGATGGGGCCGGGGTGCTCCTCGTGAATCTGCGCCGCGTGCGGTGCGGACTCGGGAGCGGGGAGGGGAGTTTCGGGGGAGTACCCCTCCCAGTAGCTGGGGAACTAGGATTCGAACCTAGATAACAAGAACCAGAATCTTGCGTCCTGCCGTTAGACGATTCCCCAATGGGTTGCCAGGGGGTCAGCTCGCTGACCTGTCGGATTTCTTGACGTAGCCCGTGAGGTGCCCTCTTGGCTGGTACGCCTAAGCGTGTGCGGTTCGAGCCGCTCGGGCAAGTGCCCGTGTTCGTTGGGGCGGCTTCCTATCTCCAACCGATGCGTCGTGCAAGGGTTCAGTGAAGATTTTTGTCACGCCCCCCCAGAAAGACGCCGGGTTGGGGGTTGACCCCCCGCTGGGGGTGCCTAAGTTGCGGCCACTTCGGATGACGCAGCGGGTCGGGCGCGCGGCGAGCCAGCCGGCACAGGGCCGGCGGACACCGGGCGCACAGCGGGCGACCCCCCAAGGGGCTCCCAGGAGCTAAGGCGCTGCGCAGATTCGGACGCAGAAGGAAGCAGCATGAGCAAGGACATCGCTTTTCGTCGTGAGGCCCGCCGCAAGATGCTCGCCGGGGTGAACGCCCTGGCCAACACCGTGAAGGTCACCCTGGGACCGCGGGGGCGCAACGTCGCCATGGAAAAGAGCTGGGGTGCGCCGAACGTCACCAAGGACGGCGTGACCGTCGCCAAGGACATCGAGCTCGAGGACAAGCTCGAGAACCTGGGCGCCCAGATGGTGCGCGAGGTGGCCTCGCGGACGAACGACGACACGGGGGACGGCACGACGACGGCGACCGTGCTGGCGCAGGCGATTTACCGTGACGGCCTCAAGCTGGTGGAGGCGGGCATCGGGGTGATGGACCTCAAGCGCGGCATCGACGGCGCCACGACGGCCATGGTCGAGTCGCTCCGCGCCCAGGCCAAGGCGGTCCAGGGGCGCCAGGAGATCCGCCACATCGCGCTCGTGAGCGCGAACGGGGACGAGGTGGTCGCGGACTACATCGCGGACGCCATGGACAAGGTGGGGCGCGACGGCGTGATCACCGTGGAGCAGGCCCAGGGTCTGGAGACGACCGTCGACATCGTCGAGGGCATGCAGTTCGACCGCGGGTACCTCTCGCCGTACTTCGTCACCGATCCCGAGGGGATGAAGGTCGAGCTCGAGGACTGCTACGTGCTCGTCTCCGAGAAGAAGATCAGCGCGATGGCGGATCTGATCCCGACCCTCGAGGCCGTGGCTCAGGCGGGCGCGCCGCTGCTCATCATCGCCGAGGACGTCGAGGCGGAGGCGCTCGCGACGTTGGTGGTGAACAAGCTGCGGGGCGTGCTCAAGGTCTGCGCGGTGAAGGCGCCGGGCTTCGGCGATCGCCGCACGGAGATGCTCAAGGACATCGCCGCGCTCACGGGGGCCACGCCCTTCATGGAAGCCCTCGGCCGCAAGCTGGACAGCGCGACCCTCGCGGATCTCGGCCGCGTCAAGCGGGCCCTGGTCGACAAGGAGAACACCACGCTCGTGGACGGGCAGGGGGCACCCGCGGACGTGAAGGCCCGCGTCGAGCAGATCCGTCGCGCCATCGAGGAGACGAACAGCGAGTACGACAAGGAGAAGCTCCAGGAGCGCCTCGCGAAGCTGAGCGGCGGCGTCGCCGTCATCAAGGTCGGCGGCCACTCCGAGATCGAGGTCAAGGAGCGCAAGGATCGCGTCGAGGACGCCCTGAACGCCACCCGCGCCGCCGTCGAGGAGGGCTACGTCGCCGGCGGTGGCGTGGCGCTGCTCCGCGCCGCCGCGGCGGTGGAGAAGCTGAGCTTCGAGTCGTCCGATCAGCGCGTCGGCGCCAGGCTGTTGGCCCGCGCGGCGGAGGCGCCGATGCTGCAGATCGCGGCCAACGCCGGCGACGAGGCCCGGGTGGTCGTGGAGAAGGTGCGCGCGGGCGAGGGGTCGTTCGGCTACGACGCGCGCGCGGAGCAGTACGGCGACCTGGAGGCGGCGGGGATCATCGATCCCGTCAAGGTGGTGCGCACGGCGCTGGAGAACGCCGCGAGCATCGCCGGGCTGCTCCTGACCACCGAGGCGGCCATCACCGAGGCGCCGAAGCCCGCCGCGGACGCCCCCGCGGGCGGCGGCATGGGCGGCATGGGTGGAATGGGCGGCATGGGCGGCATGGGCGGCTTCCCGATGGGTTGAGCCCGGAGAGCCCCCACGTCAGCGCGCGCTGCGGTGCCCCCAGGGGGATCGCAGCGCGCGTCTGCATTGGGGGGGGAGACGCGGGGAGGGCGCCCGTCGCTGGCCTCGTTCCGAGGCCTCGTCGCGAAATGCCGGGTGACGGTCCGTTACCGGGTCACCGGGCCGCGACGACTCGCTCCGCGGCGGCGGAGCCCGAGGGTCACCCCCGGCGGCTCACTCGAGGATCCGGGCGTCCTCGAGCAGGAGGTCGTAGGTGTACCCGGAGCCGAAATCCCGGTCGACCACGACGGTGCCCTCGACGAGGATCCGAGCGCCGACGGTGGGGACCTCCGTGGTGGTGACGGTCAGCTCGTGGGTCCGCGCTTCGCGAACGCCGGAGCCGTCCTCGAGGCGCACGAACGTCCTGTTCAGGATGCCCGGGAGGGACTTCGTGACCACGCCGCGCACGCGCACGGTCGTCCCGGCGAGGCTCGCCCGCGCCGCGAACAGGTCCGCGATGCGATGACCACCCTCCGCCGGCGGCACGTCCCGTGGATCGACCGCCGCGCTCCCCGGTGTGTCGCTCCCGTTCGGCGCGCTCCCATTTGCCAGCGCGCCCGTGGCGTCGCCCGGCGCGGGAGCGGCCGCGAGGCTGCCGCTCGGCAGGTTACCGAAGACGATGCTGTCGAAGGTCCGGCCGAGGGTCTCGCTGCGAAAGTTCTGCAGGACCGTGTCGATGCGGACCTCGACGGGGCTCCCCACGGCCAGGTCCGTGGTCTTGACGGCGGCCCAGCGCGTGGCGCCCTCGGAGGCGACGGCGAGGTAGGTGTAGCCCGGGACCTGGAGCACCTCCTGGACGGTCCCGCTGAGGGTCGGGGGCGGCCCGGAAGGCGCGCCCGGCTGGCTCCCGGAGGGATCCGCGGGGCGACCCTCCGGCGACGCACCCTCCGCGGACCGGCCATCCGGCTCGGCGACGGGGCCGGCGACGGGGCCCTCCACGAGCTCCTGGCCGCGCCCGGCGGCGCTGGGCTGCGACGAGCCAGCGAAGGTGGAGGCGATCAGCGCGGCGGCGCCGACGGCGCCGATGAGGACGATCAGAGCGGGCTTCATGGGGGGACCTCGGCCGCACCGCCGTACCCGAAAACCAGCCCCGCCGCCACCCAACCACCACCGCGATCGCCCCCCGAAACCCCGGAGAGCAGCTGCCAGCACTCCGTCGGTCCGCTCCCAGAACGCCACGACCATCCCGGCGGTTCTCGAACCCAGCGACGAGGCATTCTGTCGATGCCGCGCCCGGCCCAGCAGCTCGTCGATTCGCTCCCTGAACTCCAGCACCGGTTTCCGACGCCCGGCGAGCCACCAATCGCGCCTGGGTTTCTCTCGACGCTGGGCCCGCCGTCCGTCCGCTCCCGCGGTCCAGCTCCGGGCGTCCTCGTACGCCACGCCCGCCGAACGGCGCAGCCGCGCGTCTCAGCGCTCGCTCAGCGCCAGCTCAGCGCCCGGTTGAGGCGCCGCAGTGCCCGGTGCCGCGCGGACGGCTCGCGGCGCGCGAAAGGGGCTCCCCCCTGACCCCCTTCGAAACGCGCATAAGATACATTATGTCAACTTTTGACGTGGGGCGCGGAGGGGGCCTGGAGAACGCGGCGAAAGACTCCCGGAGCGCACCGCAACGTCGTTCGGTCGCAGACCGCAACGCGGCCCAGATGAATCCGAGGCCATCCTGGGTACACCCGCGGCGCAGCCGTCGCTCCGGGAGCTCGGATCCCGGCGCTCGCCGGAAGCGCCGCCGCCAGCCGCACGGACGCGGACGCGGGCCCGCTCCAGTTCAGCGGAACCGACCGACCCAAGGTGCCGCGGGCCCGGACATCGACCGAACCCCCAACGCTTGGCGGCTCGCAGAAACTCGACCGCCCTCGGCCGTGTCGCCCGGTCGCTTCTCGGCGTCGCGGGCTCCGCCGTTAGTTCGCCGTCCCTCAGGGCAACGCGGCCTGGCCGGGAGCCTGAGCCTGCCCGAGGGCGCTCGGTCGAGGCGGGCGCACGGTCAGGCCCATGAAGGTCCCGTTGTTGCTCAGGACGAAGGCCCGCGTCCCGTACACCGCGGGGGTCGAGTAGGCGCCGTCGGCGAAGTGGATGCCGTCGATGAGGCTGCCGTCGATCGGCGAGAGCAGGAACGTCCCCATCCGGGTGGCGTTCACGAGGACGGCCCCGGCGATGGGCAGCGGCCGCGAGACGCCGCCGGTCGGCAGATCGCGCCGCCAAACCTCCCGGCCGTTCTCGGGATCGAGGGCCCAGAGGCCCGTCGTGCCGGTCGCCACGAGCAGGAGCCGCCGGGCGTCGTAGCGGGCGTCCTCACGGACCGTCGCAGGCTGCTCCCAGAGCTCGAAATCCGACACGCCCAGCACGCCCGTGTGGGCCCAGACCTGGAGCCCCGTCTCCGCCTCCAGGGCGAACACCCCGCCCTCGTAGCTCCCGAAGATGACCACGTCGCCGGCGGCGATTCGGGTGGCGACGGGCGTCGTGTCCACGTCCAGATACGTCGGGATGTCACCGAGGGACTGCTCCGCCTCCGCGGCGAGGTCGACGGGCTGCCACACCTCGTCGCCGCTGGCGGCGTCGAAGGCGGTCGCGGTGCCGTCGCTGAAGCCCATGTAGATGCGCCCGCCGGACAGGAGCGGCCCCGAGTACCCGGCCACTTCCATCCCCATCGCCGGGGTGCGGTGCTGGGTCCACAGGATCTTGCCCGTGTCGCGGTGGACGGCGATCAGCGTGTCGTTGGCGTTCGCCGCGTAGAGCACGTCGCCGTTCAGCACGGGGCGCCGCGCCACCTCGGCGTTGGTCATCAGGCGCCACAGCAGCCGTCCGGAGTCGGCGCGCAGCTTGTAGAGGGCTCCGTCGTTCGAGCCGAAGTACACGACGTCCTCGCCCGGATCGTACAGGGGCGCTCCCTGCACCACTCCCAAGGTCTCGAAACGCCACAGGATTTCTCCGCTGCCGGCGCTCAGGGCGTAGAGCCCCCGATCGCTGGAGCCCACGAACACCCGCATGCCCTTCGGGTCGATCTCCGGCTGCCCCCGCTCGTAGGGCTCCCCCTCGCGCCGCGTCTGCGCGACGAGCGGACGCGAGTAGTCGACGTCGATCACCCAGGCGGCGCGGTGACGCCACGGCGGCGCCTCCGGCGCGGCGCCACCCTTGCCGCCGTCGCAGGCCGCGCTCATCGCCGCCAGGAGCCCCGCAAGGAGCGCCGTCCCGGTGGCAGGACGCGCCCCGCGGAGCTCCGCCCTTGCTGGCGTGGGCTCGGCGTCACGCCGTGGCCCGATGGCTGGAGCCATCGAAGGATCGACCGAGGGGCGCAGGCGCTGCTCCTGGGGGCTCGTCATGATGGTGGGCGCCCGGTGGGGCCTCAAGGGGTCCCTTCGGCGGGGGGTCCTTCCGGGGCCGCCGGGCTGGGAGCCGTCGGTGCGGGCGCTGCGGGCGGCTCCGGTGCGGCCGGAGGCGCTGCGGGTTGCGCGGGAGGAGCCTGGGGCGGAGGAGCCTGGCGAGCGGGCGCCGAGGTCTTCGCCGGGGGCGCCTTCACCGGAGGCGCTGCGGGCGGCGGGGCCGCACCCTGGGGTGCCTCCTCCGCCGGCGGAGCGCTGCCATCGTCCTCGCTGGCGCCTTCGGGGGCTGCGTCGGACGGCGTGGTGTCCTCGGGCACCGCGTCCTCGGGCACCGCGTCTTCGGGGGCCGGCGCTGGGGGCAGCTCCTGTTGCCGACGCTGGAACTCCTCGAGCTGCCGCTGGAGCTGCTCCAGCTGCTCCGGGGTGATCCCCTGGCCGCCGGGCGCCGGCACGGCGCTGGGATCGATGGTCCGCATCAGCTCCTCGACGGACGCCTGCAGGAAGCCCGGGCGCCCCTGGGGGCCCGCGTCCTTCACCAGCGCCTCGCGCACCTTCGTGAGGGTCTCGAGCGCCTTCTGGGACTCGCCCTGGGCATGCCAGAGGCGCGCCTGGTGATAACGGCCGAGGTGACCGAACCCCTGGACCTCCGCCAGGTCGGCGAACCGCTTCAAGGCCTCGTCCCGCTTGCCTTCCGCTTCCAGGCTCAGGGCGCTGCCCTCGATCGCCCGTCCTCGCGCCTCCGGCAGCGCCGTCGTCTCCGCGAGGCGCGCCGCATCGTCATACGCGGCGCGCGCGTCGGCGTACTTGCCCCGATCGAAGAGGACACCCGCCAGACCGAGGTGCGCGAACAGCTGAGGCCCCTTCTTCGTGGTGCCGTCGATCGCCGCTCGGAAGCGCTGCTCCGCCGCATCGAGGCGCGCCTCCTCCGAGGCGAACTCCGGTCGCGGATCGATGAGGTTCGGATCGGGGCTCCGCCAGAAATCGTTGTCGGCGATGCGCCCTTGCTGCGCGGCGACCGCCTCCATGAGGACGTGGCTCTCCTTCTCGATGCCGAGCCCCGCGCGGTAGTCGACGATGAGATAAGCGATGCTCCCGGCCGCGCCCGCGAGGAACACCCACTGGAGCCAGGAGGCGTTCTTCTTCACGAAGTTGGTCGCGGCATGCGCCGAGCGCGTCAGGGCGTCGTCGACTCGCTCGCTCGCATCGAGCCCCTCCGTCGCCTCGACGGCGCGGTTACGCCGCTTCGAGGCGCGCTTGCGCGCTGCCTCGTCGCGGAGTCGCTTGTTGCGATCCTTGATCGCTTCGCCTCCGCGCGGCTCGGCGGATCCTTCCGCCTCCGCCTTGGCCGCGTTCGACGTGGGGAGTGCTTGACGTGCCTGCTCGCGGGTGCGGCGGGCGCGACGCGTTTGTTTCTCCTGCTCGGTCACCGGCGCCTCTATACCACCAGCGACGCGGTTGGCGACAAGCCCCTCGTCACCTCATTTTGGCTGCCATGGCTCCGGTGGTGGAGGCGGGAGCTCGTCGGCCAGGGGAACGAGGGCGAGGGCCTCGACCTCGACGTTCTGATCCGCGAACAGCGCGAGGGGGAACGGGTGCCCGGGCCGGGCTCGCCAGGCGTCGGGCAGGGTGACCGCCACCTCGGTGGCGCCCTCCGCCCCGACGCCACTCCCGCCGGCTCCGTGCTGGGTGGGCGGGATGCGCACTTCAAGTGCTTTCTCACGTTCGATTGTTGGGCGATATCGGAACCTTACCTTCGAATCCTTCGAGTTGCTCGGAGGGGGCTCGGTGCCTCTCTGGAGGTAGATGACGCCCCCTTCGGAGCCCCGCGCGCGAGCCCGCACCACCAGCCGCACGCCCGTGCCGTTCCCTCCCGGCGGCACGTTCAGGTGCGTCACCACCCCCGAGTTGGCGAGGGAGCGGACGCGCCGGAGCTGCTCGCGCTTGGGCCCACCGATGTGGTGGAGGATGTCTGCCTTCTGCGCGTGGGCGAGCCCGTCCTGGAGCGGATCGGGGACGCCCAGGAAGCGGACCAACGGGATCACGAGGTCCCCCTTCCCGCCGAGGGCGACGATCGCCTCCACGAGGGCGCTGCGAGCGCTCTGGTAGCGCTCGTTCATCAGCGCGCGCACGAGGAACCAACGGGCGTCCTTGTCGCCGATGGCCGCGAGCGTCCGGGCGATGTCGGGGCGCAACCGCACGTCCCCCAAGCTCCCCACGAGGGGCGCGACCGCCGCCTCGGAGCGGATCTTGGCGAAGGCGCGGAGCAGCTGCCGGGAGCGCTCGAAGTCCCGGGCCGCGGCGTCGTTCCACCAAGCCAAGAGCTCGCGCTCTCCGCGGGCGTCCCCCGTCTCCGCGAGGGCGAGGGCCGCCAGACGGCGGACGGGAGGCTCTCCGTCCTGCACCAGCTCGTAGACGAGGGGCGCCCCCTCCCCCAAGCGCGTCAAGGCGAGGGCGGCCCAGCGGCGCACCTCGGGATCTTCGTCGCGGGTGAGGGACAGGCGCAGGGAGCCAGCCGTCTCCGGTCGCTGGAGCTCGAACAGGAGCTCGGCGGATTTCCGACGGATGGCGGGGTCCGCGTCGTCGAGGAGCTCCGACAGATCGGGGGCAGCGTCCCCGTCGCCGGAGATCCCCCGCAGGATCGGCGCAGGCCACCCCCTGCCCTCCGCCCGCAGGCCCCGGGACTCGAACTCCCCGTGGGAGGCCGCCAGCTGCCGGGAGCGCTCCCGCATGCGCCGGAAGCGCTCCGGGTGCCTGCCGGACACGTCCACGCGCTGCGCGGGATCCGTGGCGAGGTCGAACAGCTGGCAGGCGCCGACCCGGCGCTCGCAGATCAGGCGGAAGGTGCCCTCCGCGAGGAGCGCGTAGTCCTCCGTCTCGGCGACGGCGAGGCCCTCGTCCTGCGCGTTCCCCTTCGGGCTCCCCTCCCCGCTCTCTTCCCCGGCGGGCGGCGGCGCGGCGCTCCCGTCCGGAGCCGCGGCTCCCTCCCTCGGAGTCCGGCGCGCCAGGAGCGGGCTCAAGTCTCGGCCGCGGATGCGCGGCTGCGGGGGCACCCCGAGGGCGCTCAGCACCGTGGGGAGCAGATCGATGGTCTGCACCGGTCGGGAGACGCGTCCAGGGACCACGTCTCCGGGGGCGACGACGACGAGGGGCACCCGCACCTGCTCCTCGTAGACGGTGGTGCCGTGATAGCGACCGCCGTGCTCCCCGAACTCCTCGCCGTGATCGGCGGTCACGACGATCACGGCTCGGGGGCTGCGCGCCCGCACCATGCGCACGAGCTCCCCCACCGTGTGGTCGGCGAAGGCGACCTCCGAGTCGTAGCGGTCCACGTCGCGCGCCCCGAAGTCGTACCCGGGCTGGGCCTCGTAGGGCTCGTGGGGGCCGAAGAGGTGCAGCCAGAGGAAGAGCCGCTGCTCGGGGGGCTGCTGCGCGAGGTAGTCGCGGATCTGCCCGAGGCGCTTCTCGCCCTCGGCGAACTCGACCTTCGTGTACTCGAAGTCGAGGCGGGACTCCTCGAAGCGGCGGAAGCGCGCGGTGTCGATGAAGAACACCGCGGGAGGATAGAAGGCAGCGGTTCGATAACCGTAGGTGCGGAGCAGGCCCGCCCAGGTGTCCGAGTCCTCTCCGGCTCCCTGGAGCAGCAACGGGCGCATGTACTTGCCCGTCATCAGGGAGGTCAGTGAGTAGGAGGTGTGCGGGGTGGCGGCGTAGGCCGCCTCGAAGACGACCCCTTCTCGCGCGAGGGCGTCGAGCTCGGGGGTCAACGGACGCCCGCCGCGGGTCGCTCCGAGCCGATCCGCGCGCAGGGCGTCCACGGTGATGAGCACGATGTCGCGCCCGGACCAGTCGAGGGTCGGTCCCCCGGGGGTCGCCGCGCTCACGCTCGGGAGCTCTTCGCAGGACGCGTCCTGGCAGCGGTTCGGAGGAGGAGGCGCCACCGTCGCCGCGAGGCGCACCCCCCAGCGGAGGGTGGGCGCGTGCTCCAGGAGGATCCAGCGGAGGTTGTCGAAGCCGCTCACGGATCGGGCGCCGGGCACCAGGGCCAGCGCCGCCACCGCCACCATCCCCACCGCGACGGCGATCCCGGCCGCGGCTCGGGAGAACGTCCAGCGGCCCAGCGTCCACCTCCGGCTCGCGCCGTCGCTCTGCGAGGTGCTCTGCGAGGTGCTCTGCGAGGGGAACCAGACCGCCCAGCCGAGCGCCGCGAGCGCCAGGGCGAGGCTCGAGAGGCCAGCGTGGAACGCGGGGTAAAGCCGTGGTAGAATGTATAGGTTGGCCAGCTGCACGAGGGCCACCACCAGGGCGACCCCGAGGCTCCAGAGGATCCTGCGGCGCCGAGTCTCCCGCGCCCAGCGGAGGGCCCGCGCGGTGCCGGGCGCCGCCGCCAAGGCCGCCGCCGCTGCCAGCAGCGCCACCAGCCCCGCGAATCCCCAGCGCTGCTCGGGGGCCGCCAGGTGGCGCCCCCCGCCCACGCCCCAGCCGATGGCTCCGCCCCAGAGCGCCCAGCCGAGGGCCAGCACCGCCCGGCGACGCCAGGTGGGCGCCGCGAGGAGCTCGAGCAAGAGCCAACCGAGCAGCGCCCCGGCGGCGCCCACGAGCACCCAGGCCGGCGTGAGGCCGATGGCTCCGTGCTGGAGCTCCCAGATGCTCGTGATCCGCGCGCGGGTCCCCCAGGCCACCACGGCCAGCTCCAGGGCGAGCAAGCTCCAGGCTGCGAGGAGGGCCAGAGCGAGCCGTTCTCCGAGATGGAGCCGCCTCTGCCGCTCGTGGGGCTGTCGGGTCACGGGTCAGTCGTAGTCGACGGCGCTCACTTCGTAATGGCGCACGCCAGCGGGCAGCTGGACCTGCACCTCGTCGCCCACCGACTTGCCGATCAGGGCTCGCGCGAGGGGGGCGGAGATGGAGATCCTGCCCTGATCGATGTCCGCCTCGTCGGCGCCCACGATCTGGTAACGGACCTCCTCGTCCGTGTCGAGGTTCAGGAGGGACACCGTGGCGCCGAAGCGGACCTTGTCGCCGCTCAGCTTGCTCGGGTCGATGATCTCCGCGCGGGCGAGCTTGTCCTCCAGGTCCTTGATGCGGGCCTCGACCATGCCCTGCCGCTCCTTCGCGGCGTGGTACTCGGCGTTCTCACTGAGATCGCCGTGCTCGCGGGCGATGCCGATCTCGCGGGAGATCTTCGGTCGTTCCTCCTTGAGGCGGCTGAGCTCTTCGCGCATCAGCTGCGCCCCGCGGGGCGTCATCGGGACTTTTTCCATGGCTTTCGAGGAAGTGGGGAATGGTGGGGTCGCGGCGAGGCGGCCCTCGAACGGAGTCGAATGGTTCGGAAGATGGCGCGAGCGAAGGAGCGAAGATCCTCCGAGGGAGGTGGCGCCCGAGGACGAATCCCCGGGAGGCACTCCCGAGGAGGACCTTGCCACGCTCCGGGAGCTTCGGCTCGCGCCTGCCCCCGCGTTGCGGAGGTGCTCTGGAGCGGCCATGCCGCAGGTGAGCTGGTCGTCCCTGACGGACGGCCCACCCCGAGCGGGTCCGCAAGCTATCACCAAGGACGACCGTTGCCAAAGCCCCCGGAGCGGTGAGAGGGCCTCCCTGGCGGGCCGTCCGCGGGCCCTCCGCGGCCCCGTCCGCCGCCCGTCCGCCGCCCCCTCCGCCCCGCTGTTCCCCCTCTGTTCGCGGTGCCGGTGGCCGCGCCATCCGTCGCTCCGGGCTTGCTCCCGTCCCCTCCGAACTGTAAGGCCCCTCCGTGCGCTCGCCTCGTCGATCTCTCCTCGCCCGCCGTCGGCTCGGCCGCCCGCTCCCGCCCGCTCCCGGAGCGCTGGGTGAGCGTGAGAGGGGGCGCGTAGGCGTTTCGAGGCGCGGGGGCTGGACGGCCCTCCTCCTGGTTGGCGTCCTGGGAGCGAGCGTTTCGGCGCTGGGTTGCGCCGGCGAACAGCGGCAACCCCAGACCGCCGCGGAGTACGCAGAGCACGCCCGCGCGGCCTACGAGGAGGCCCTCGAGGCCTTCTACGATCGCGACTGGGTGACGGTGATCCCGCTCATGGAAGAGGTGAAGCGGCAGTACGCGGGCACGCAGTACGCGCGCCTCGCCCAGCTGCGCATCGCCGACGCCCATTTCCGGCAGGAGAGCTTCCCGGAGGCGATCACCGCCTACCGCGACTTCGTGCGGGACTACCCGAACGATCCGGAGGTCCCCTACGCCCGCTACCGGATCGTCCTGTGCCAGTTCCAGTCGAGCGGCGCCTCGGCTTTCCTGCCGCCCCTCGAGGAGCGGGACCTCACCAGCGTCCGCGATCTGCACGAGAGCCTGCGGACCTTCCTGCGGGACTACCCGAACTATCCCGAGCGGGTCGAGCTCGACTACATGCTCCAGTGGGCGAAGGGCATGCTCGTCCGCTACGAGCTCTACGTCGCGCGGTACTACCTGGGGCGCGGCGAGTTTGATGCGGCCGCCGCCCGGACCGAGTATGCCCTCTCCAACTTCCAGGAGACCGGGCTCGAGCCGGAAGCCCTCGTCCTGCTGGCGGAGATCCACCTGAAGCGGGGCGACGAAGAGCGGGCGCGGCGCGCCCTCCACGCGGTGCTGAACCTGTACTCCGAGTCCCCGTTCACCGTGCCCGCTCGGCGCTTTCTCGCGCGGCTCGGGGAGCCCGTGGCCCAGAAGCGAATGGGGGCTGACGCCAGCGAGCCCTCGGAGTAGCGTTCCCGGTCGGCTCCGCCACGTTCTTCCCCGACCTTCCCTGCGCCTTGGAATACAGCGCCTTGGAAAACGCGTCCTCCGCTCCTCGCCCGCCGAGCTCTCCCGATCCCCTCGAAGCCCTCGCGCCGACGGTCCTGGTCGTCGACGACGAGCGCAACATTCGGCGCACCCTCGAGCTGGTGCTCACGGGCGAGGGATACCGGGTGCTGGAGGCCGGCTCCGCCGAGGACGCGTTCCGGCTGCTCTCGGAGACGGAGCCCGGGGTCGATCTCATCCTCTTCGACCTCAAGCTGCCGGGCATGAGCGGGCTCGAGGCCCTCGAGAAGCTGCGCCTGGACGAGGCCACCCGGGACGTCCCCGTGGTGGTGATCAGCGGCCACGCCACGGTCCACGACGCCGTCGCGGCCATCAAGCTCGGGGCGAGCGATTTCTTCGAGAAGCCCCTGAACCGCGAGCGCGTGCTCGTCAGCGTGAGCAACTGCATCCGCACGGCGCGGCTGTCGCGGCGCGTGGAGCAGCTGCGGGCGGAGGTCGAGGCGCGCTACGAGATGATCGGCACCAGCGCGCCGATGCAGAAGTTGTACGCGGCCATCGACAAGGTCGCGCCCACCAAGGCCAACGTCCTCATCACCGGGCCCAGCGGCACGGGCAAGGAGCTGGTGAGTCGGGCCATCCACCGCCTGAGCCCTCGCTGCGAGGCGCCCTTCGTGAAGGTGAACTGCGCGGCCATCCCCCGGGAGCTCATCGAGAGCGAGCTGTTCGGCCACGAGAAGGGCTCCTTCACCGGAGCGCAAGCGCGCAAGCGCGGCTTCTTCGAGCAGGCCCACGGGGGCACGTTGTTCCTGGACGAGATCGGCGACATGGATCTCGCCGCCCAGGCGAAGGTGCTGCGCGTGCTGCAGAACGGCGAGCTGGTGCGCGTGGGGTCCGAGCGCGCGGTGCACGTCGACGTGCGGGTGCTCGCGGCCACCAACAAGGATCTGGATCGGGCGGTGCAGGAGGGGGCCTTCCGGGAAGACCTGTTCTTCCGGCTCAACGTGTTCCCCCTCCAGGTGCCGGAGCTGCGGGCGCGGGGCGAGGACATCCGGCTGCTGTCGGACGCCTTCGTGCAGCAGTTCTGCAGGGAGAACGGCCTGCGCTCGAAGGTCATCCGCCCGGACGTGTACGAGGCCCTGGAGCGACGGCGCTGGCCCGGCAACGTGCGGGAGCTCAAGAACGTCGTGGAGCGGGCGGCCATCCTCAGCGGTGAGGAGATCACCGTCGCCGATCTGCCGGAGGACCCCCACTCGAGCCCCTTCGACGAGGAGGTGGAGGAGCCCACGACGGCGACGTCCCTGCCGCCGAGCGGCGCCGAGGGCGAGCGCCCGACCCTCCGCAAGTACCGGGAGATGGCCGAGCGCGGCTACATCCTCGAGACCCTGCGGGAGTTCGACTGGAACATCACACGCGCCGCCGTCGTCCTCGGCATCGAGCGCACCAACCTCCACAAGAAGATCCGCGGCTACAAGATCCAGCGGGGGGAGCAGTGATGCTTCGCCGAGCGCTCGGCGCCAGCGGGGCCCGGCGCCGGGACCTCGACGATCGCGCTCGCGGACGAGGGGCGCTCGAGGGATGACCGAGGCCTCGCCGGGCGCTCGCCCCGTGGGGGGCTGCCCTGCCGAGGGCCGGGCTCGGGGGGAACAGGCTTCGGGGAAACGGGCTTCCGGGAAATGGGCCGCTCTGCGCGACGTCGCCGATCGGATGACGTACCGCCGCGGAGGTCTGATCGGAGCGCCCGATCCGGCGCCGATCCACGTGCCCGGGCGCACGCCGACGGTCCTCGCGATCCACGGCTTCTGCGGCGTCCCCCGCGAAGTGGCCGTGGTCTGCAGCGCGGCGGCCTCCCGGGGCTTGGCCGCCCACGCGCCGCTGCTCGCGGGGCACGGGACGTCTCCGGCGGATCTCGCGCCGCTGCGCTTCGACGACTGGGTGGCGAGCGTGGAGCCGCTCTTCGAGGAGCTGACGGCGCGGGGGCCCGTCGTGCTGGCGGGGCTCTCCCTGGGGAGCCTCGTCGCCATCGAGCTTCTGTTGCGCCACCTTCGGCGGGGGAATGGCGCCGCCAGTGAAGAAGACGCGAGCGGCGCCTCGACAGGAAACGGCGCTGCCCGGGGCGCGAAGGGCGGCGCCGTGCTCGACGGTACTGGTTCCGACGGTACTGGTTCCGACGGTACTGGTTCCGACGGTACTGGGTTCGAGACGGGCGCGGCGGGGCGCGTGGTCGGGCTCGTGCTCCTCGGCAACGCCCTGTGGCTCGCCCGGCCCTTTCCGGGCCTGGTGCTCAGCCTGGTGGATGCCCTGAAGCTCCCGGATTTCGGATTTCCCAAATTCGGGACGGATCTCGGCGATCCGGAGACCCGGCGCGATCACACCACCTACCCGAGCCAACCCGTCGGGGGCGCCATCGACGTGCAGAGAGCCGGGAAGCGCCTGCGCGCCGAGCTCCACCGCGTCACCTGCCCCACCCTCGTGCTCCACGGCGCCTTGGATCGGACCTGCCCCGTCTCCAACGCCTGGCGCGTCGCGGAGCGGCTGGGGACCACGGACGTGCAGGTGCGCGTCCTGCCTCGCTCCCGCCACGTGCTCACCCGGGACGTGGAGCGGGACCAGGTCCAGGCCGCCGTCGCGGAGTTTCTGGCGCGATACTGAGACGAAGAAAGGACGCCGTCTGGTCGCTCACCGATCGCCCACCGATCGCCCACCGACCGCCTGCCGCGGCGCGTGGGCCGGCGGACGTCGCCGCGCGGTCAGCTGCCCGTCGAGCCGAACCCCCCGCTGCCGCGGTGGCTCGATCCGCTCGCCTCGATCCGCTCGAGGCCCAGGTGCACGATGGGCCGAGGCACCATCTGCACGACCCGCGCCGGGAGCTCCAGGTCGGGGGCCTCCGGATCCACCTTGATGAGGGGCACGAGGATCTCGCCGCGGTAGCCGCGGTCGATCACGCCCACGTTGTTCGCCAGCAGGTATCCGCTCTTGATGATCGAGCTGCGCGGCACCACGTCGAGGTACCAGCCGTAGGGCGGCTCGATCACGAGCCCCGTACCGTAGAGGACGCAGGCGCCGACCCGCTTTTTCTCGTAGAGGAGGGTCAGGTCGTAGCCCGAGTCCGTGATGCGCTGCTTGAAGGGCGGGCGAGCGTCGGGGTGGACCGCGGTCCAGCGGATGGGCCCGGCGACGTGGGGACCCGCCTGGAAGGGAGGCACCCGCTGCGCCCACGCGAGATACCGGGCGAAGGGTTTCGCGCGGCAGGGCGCCGTGGCGTCCGGTGCGCTGGTGCCCGGCGCGCTGGTGCCCGGCGTGGCGGAGCCGGTCGCGGAGCCGGTCGCCGCCGCACAGGGTTCGTAGAGGTGCCCCAGCAGATCGAGGGCGTTGTGCCCGCTCCAGTGGAGCCAGCGTTTGCCCACGCGGTCCGGGCCGAGGGCGAGGAACTCGAGCAGCCCCTCGAGCAGACGAGCTCCGGGCCGCTGCAGGCGGACGCGCAGCACCGGGCGTCGCGGCGAGCTCACGTGCCCGCTGGCGTCGAAGAGCCCCCGAACGAAGGCCCAGCCGAGCTCCCGCCGCAAGGTGGGGAACTCCAGGCGCCCCGTGTCCCCCGGCGCGGCCGCGAGCCAACCGGCGGCGAGGGCGCTGGCGGGTGCAGCGACGTACACCCTGCCCCGGCGCAGCTCGTAGGCCAGGGGCTCCTGGGCGCTGCGGGGCCGGAGCAGATCGAGGAGGGGCGCGTCGTCCTCCTCCAGGCGCACCTCCAGGGTCCCCTGCCGATCGCGCCCGGCCGCCGCCACCACGCCCAGGGCGTAGGCGTGCACGGGCTCACTCATGTCGCCGAACAGCCGCTCTCCTGCCGTCATCGCGCTCCTTCGCCGCCGTCTCAGGACATGGCCGCCGGGATGCGATGCCGCTCGAAGATCTCCGCCGCCATCGAGCGGAGCTTCGCGGCTTCCCGCTGGATGTCCGGGTTCGTCTGGTAGATCGCCGAGGCGGTGACGTACTTCGAGAAGGCGAGGTAGCTGCGGGCGACCTCGATCTCGTTGCCGATCTCCTTACCGACGGCGATGGAGCGCATGAAGTACTCCACGGCCCGCGTCTCGTGTTTGCCGCCCCAGGCGCCGGCGCCCGTGATCTCGCCGAGGGTACGGAGGGCGATCGCGAGGTGCGCCTTGCTGCGCACCTGTCCGAACAGATCCACCGCCTCCTTGATGTGGGAGCGGGCGCGCTTCAGATCGCCCCGCAGCAGGTAGGACTTGGCCAGGCCGCGCTTCGCCTCCGCGAGCTGGAGCTTGTCGCCGAGCTCGCTGCTCAAGGCCACCGCCTGCTCCAACATCTGGATGGCCTCGTCCCCCTGCCCGAGGCGCTGCAGGGTCTCTCCGATGTTGGTGAGCCCCGCGGCGATGCGGGTGCGCTCGCCGATCTCCACGGCGACCTGGTGGGACTCCCGGAAGTACGCGAGGGCCTGCTCGAACTGGTTCTGGTCGATGGACAGCTCGCCCAGCGTGTTCAGGCTCTCGGAGATGCCCACGGGATCGCCGATCTCGCGGCGGATCTGGAGGGACGCCTCCAGGGCCTCCTTGGCGTTCGTGGGGCGCCCGTGGTCGGCCCACACCAGGCCGATGTTGTTGAGGCTGAGGGCGATGGAGCGTCGGTCCCCGAGCTCCTTACGCATGTCGAGGGCGATGCGCAGCTCCTTCAAGGCCGCGTCGTAGTCGCCGCGCACCCACAGCAGCCGCCCGATGTCGTCGCGACTCGCGGCGACGCCGCGCTGGTCCTGGACCCGCTCGAACAGCTCGAGACCCGCCTCCAGGTGCTGCTGCGCCTCGTCGAGGAACCCCGTCTCCCGATAGAGCCGCCCGATGCGGTTGTGGGCGGCGCCCCCCTTGCCCTGCAGGTTGAGGCGATAGGCGATGCCGAGCATCTGCCGGAACGCCTCCAGCGCCTCGTCGGTCTTGCCGAGCAGACAGAGCACGTCCCCGTGGTTGTGCAGGGCGTCGATGCGGCGCCGCGCGTCGTCGTCGCCGAGCAGGGTGAGCCCCTTGGTGTAGTACTCGTGGGCCTTGCGCGTGGCGAAGCTCTTGCGGGCGATGTCCGCGGCGTCCAGGAACGTGAACGCCGAGCGCGTCAGCGATCCGGCGCGCTCCAGGTGCTGGGCGAGCATCGCCACGTACTCCTCCTGGGAGCGGGCGCCCGTCTTCTGGGCGAGCCAGTCGGCGATGGTCTGGTGGTAGCGCCGCTTCGCCGCGGCGCTCGTGAGCGCGGAGATCTTCTCACGCTCGAAGTTGTGCTTGAACGAGTACTCCTTCTCGTCGGAGAAGACCGCGTCCTCGAGCTCGACCAGGTAGTCCCGCTCCACGAGCTGCCGGAGCACCTCCCGCAGCCGGGTCAGGTCCACCTCGTGATCCTTCGACCAGAGCTCGGGCAGCTCGCGATCCATGCGGTTCAGGGCGACGAGCCCCCCGAGCCAGAACACGCTGCCCATCGCCGCGGCGTGCTCGAGCACCCGGCGCTCCTGAGGGTTCAGCGCCGAGATCCGGATGGCGACCGCGTCCTCCACGGACATCGGCAGCCGCACCGTGTTCAGCCGGTCCAGGTTGACCCGCCAGCCCCCCGACTCGGCCACCTCCTCCAGCACCCCCGCGTCGTGGTAGGCGCGCACCATCTGCGCCAGCTGTCCCGGGTTGCCCGCAGCAGCCCGCACCCCCGCGTCCACGAGGGCCTCCGGCACGCCCCCTTCGCAGCGCCGCAGCAGGTGGCGGATCATTTCGCTGGCGGTCGTCGGTGGCAGCGGACCGAGCTCGATCACCGTGTGACGGTCGCCCCCCAGGGTCGCCCAGTCTTCCTGGGAGCTCAGCAGCTCCCGGCCCGCGGCGCACACCACCAGGAGCGGGCCGTTCAGCTGGGCGACCAGGGCCCCCAGCAGATCGAGGGAGTCGCCATCGGCGAACTGCAGGTCGTCGAAGACGAGCACGACCGGGTGCCGCGCCGCGTCGGCCTCGAGGAAGCGCCGCACCAGGGCGCGGCGCAGGGCCCGCACCTGGCCGGGATCCTCCGTCGCGGCCTCCGTGAGCGGGCTCTCGGGGAACGCGAGACCCACCAGCTGGCCCAGGAAGAAGCAGACGTCCCCCACCTTGCGATCGCCGAGGACCTCGGCCACCTCGGCGCTCAGCCGCTCCCGGGCCTGCTCGGGGTCGAGATCCTCGGTGAGGCCGAAGCGGGTCTTCAGCAGGCTGCTGAACACGCCGTAGCTCAGCCCCTGACGGCGCGCGTGGGCGACGTACACCCGAGGGCCCCCCTCTTCGGGGCGTGGGAGCTCCACCAGGAGCTCGTGGATGAGGCGGCTCTTGCCCGAGCCGTTGGCCCCAATCAGGGTGACCGCACGCACGCTCCGGGTGGAGGCAGTCTGGCGATAAGCCTCGCGCAGGTGCTCCAGCTGAGCGTCGCGCCCGATCAGGCGGGCGCCCAGGTTACCTGGCGGGAGCAAGCCGGAATCCGTGTCTCCCATTGCGGCGAGGAGTGTTGCCTGGAACACAGAGGACGCACAAGGGGCCGCCGGTGTGTGGGCGTCCGGCGATGAAGGCGCCGGGGGGCTGGCGCCTCCAGGCTGATCCGCGGTAGAAAATCGCCCCACCAAAGCGTCTGCGACGCACTCCGAGAGGCTCCCGTTGGCGTTCCCTTCAAAAACCCCTGCGCAATCCCACGAGAGCGAGAAGAAGTCCTTCGGCAAGGGCCTCTTCCAGAAGTGCACCGGCTGCGGTGCCGTGAACACCGCCGAGGAGATGCGCCAGCGCTGGCACGTGTGTCCGGAGTGCGGCTACCACCACCCGATGTCCCCGGACGACTGGCGGCGGTTGCTCCTGGACGACGCGAAGCTCGAGCGCTTCGACGAGCACATCAGCCCCGCGGACCCGCTACAGTTCTTCGACGGCAAGTCCTACCAGGATCGGGTCCGGGCCGCTCAGGCGGCGACGCGCCGAGGTGAAGGGATCGAGGTGGGCCGCGCCCTCCTCGACGGGCACCCGGTGGGGTACGGGTGCTTCGTCTTCAAGTTCATGGGGGGCAGCATGGGCTCGGTGGTCGGTGAGCGCATCACCCGCCTCTTCGAGCGGGCCACGAGCGAGCGGCTCCCGGTGCTGCTGCTGCACGCCTCCGGCGGAGCGCGCATGCAGGAGGGCATCCTCAGCTTGATGCAGATGGCCAAGACGGTGGCCGCCCTGCGGCGCTTCCGAGAGGTGCGCCGGCCCTTCATCAGCATTTGTTTGCACCCCACCACCGGCGGCGTCGCCGCCAGCACGGCGTTTCTGGGAGACGTGAACGTCGTCGAGCCCAACGCGCTCATCGGCTTCGCGGGACCGCGGGTGATCGAGAACACCATCCGCACCAAGCTCCCCGAGGGCTTTCAACGCTCGGAGTTCCTGCTCGAGCACGGCATGGTCGACACCATCGTGCCCCGGGCCGAGATGAAGCAGAAGCTGAGCGTGATCCTCTCGATCCTTGCCGGAGGTGCGGTTCCTCCTGCCCCCTCGAGCCGCCGGGTCCCGAAGACGGGAGCGTCCACGTGACCGCCTACGAAGAGGCGATTCGGCGGCTGTACGGCCTCGCCGGGCGGGGGCGTGACCTCGGCCTCGAGCGCATGGAGGCCGCCTGCGCCCATTTCGATCACCCCGAGCGCGCCTTCCGGGCGGTGCACGTCGCGGGGACGAACGGCAAGGGCACCGTGTGCGCCTTCCTTGCGGCGATGCTGCGGGAGTCGGGGCAGCGGGCGGGCCTGTACACCTCGCCGCACCTGTGCCGCTTCTCCGAGCGGATCCGCATCGACGGACAGCCGGTCCCCGACGATCGTCTCGCCGAGGCGATCCACCGCGTCATGGACGCGGCGCCGGACCTCAGCTTCTTCGAGACCGCGACCCTGGCGGCCTTCCTCCTCTTCCGGGACGCGGGCGTGGACATCGCGGTGCTCGAGGTCGGCCTCGGGGGGCGCCTCGACGCGACGAACGTCATCCCGGCGCCGGCCGTGGCCGCGATCACCCGGATCGCCTTCGATCACAAGACCGAGCTCGGAGACAGCCTCGGCAAGATCGCTGCGGAGAAGGCGGGGATCATCAAGGCGGGATCGAAGGTCGTGCTCGGCCGGCTCCACCCGGAGGCCCTCGCCGTGATCCAGGACCGGATCGAGGAGGTGGGGGCGGAGCTCGTGCCCTTGGGGAGCCCCGAGCCCGTTCCGGGAGCTCCCCTCGCCTACCCTCGCGTGGCCATGGTGGGGACGAACCTGGCCGTCGCGGTGACCGCCGGGCGCGCCCTCGGCCTCACGGCGGCCCAGCTGAGCGCCGGCATCGAGGCGACGGAGTGGCCCGGCCGCAATGAGCTACTGCACCGGGACGGCGAGGAGCTCACCCTGCTCGACTGCGCGCACAACCCCGACGGCGCGGTGGCCCTCTCCCACGGGCTCGACCCGGGGGCCCTCGGCGACATCGAGTCACGGCGGGAAATCGCCCTCGTCTTCGGGGCGATCCGGGGCAAGAACTACCGGGCGATGCTGCAGCGCCTCGAGCCCGTGGCAGGCCACAGGGTCTATGTGGCGCCCCCCATCAGCCGGGCGGTGGATCCCGCCGAGCTGACGGCCGTCCTCTCGGGCGAGATCGCCCCCGACGTGCCCAGCGCCCTGGAGCGGGCCCGGGAGCTCGTGGGGCCGCGCGGCCTCGTCGTGGTCACCGGGTCGACGTTCCTCGTGGGGGCGGCCCGAGGACACCTGCTGGGGCTCCCGATGGACCCCGCCATCGACCTGTGAGTGGCCGACGCGGGGCGCCCGCGCTCTGCGTTCGCCAGGGAGGAGGAACTCGACAATGCCTTCGTTCGACGTGGTTTCCAAGGTGGACTGGTCCGAGGTGAAGAACGCGGTCAACCAGGCCGAGCAGGAGGTGGGCCAGCGCTTCGACTTCAAGGGGACGGGCGCGGAGATCGAGCTCAAGGACAAGCTGATCGTGCTCCGCGCCAACACCGAGGAGCGCACGAAGGCCATCCTCGACGTGCTCCAGACGAAGCTGATCCGCCGCAAGGTGAGCTTGAAGCACCTCGACGCGGGCGAGCCCGAGAAGGGACCGCGCAGCTCCTTCAAGCTGGAGGTGCGGGTGAAGGAGGGCATCGAGACGGAGAAGGCCAAGGAGATCGTCAAGCTGATCAAGGACGCCAAGCTCAAGGTCCAGGCGGCCATCCAGGAGGACTCCGTGCGGGTCTCGGGCAAGAAGCGTGACGACCTCCAGGAAGTGATCCAGATGCTCCGAGGAGCGGAGAAGCTCGACCTCGACCTGCAGTTCGTCAACTTCCGGGACTGACCCGTGGAGGCCCGGCCGCAGGAGCCGCCTTCGAGGCCCGCGCCGCTCGTCGCGCCCCTCGCAGCGCACCCGGCGGGTTCGGACCGCGCCAGCCAGCGAAGACCACTCTCATGAATCAACGTAAGCTCTTTGGAACCGACGGCGTGCGCGGGCGCGCCAACGTGGCGCCCATGACCCCCGAGCTGGCGCTGCGCCTCGGCCGCGCCATCACCCACGTCGCGCGCAAGCGAGCCCGAAAGAACCCCCGAGTCGTCATCGGCAAGGACACGCGCCTGTCCGGGTACATGATCGAGACGGCCCTCTGCGCCGGCATCTGCGCGATGGGAGGCTGGGTCATGGTGTCCGGCCCCATCCCGACCCCCGCGGTCGCGAACCTCACCCACTCGATGCGGGCCGACGCCGGCGTGGTCATCAGCGCCAGCCACAACCCCTTCGGCGACAACGGCATCAAGATCTTCGGCCCCGACGGGTTCAAGCTCCCCGACGAGGAGGAGCTCGAGATCGAGCGGCTGCTGGACGATCCGGTGCTCGATCGCGGGCCAACGGGCGAGGGCATCGGCAAGGCCGTGCGGCTCGACGACGCTCGGGGTCGGTACATCGTCTACGCCAAGTCGACGTTCCCCAACGATCTCACCTTGAACGGCCTGCGCGTGGTCGTGGACGCCGCGCACGGCGCCGCGTACCGCGTGGCCCCGGAGGTGTTCTCCGAGCTCGGCGCCGACGTGATCCCGCTCGGCGTGCGCCCGAACGGTCGTAACATCAACCGACAGTGCGGCGCCCTCCACCCGGAGCACGTGCAGCACGAGGTGCTCAAGCGCCAAGCGCACCTGGGCATCGCCCTCGACGGCGACGCCGACCGCCTGATCATCGTCGACGAGCGCGGTCAGATCGTGGACGGGGACGCCGTCATGGCGTTGTGCGCCACCCGCCTGCTCCAGCAGGGACGCCTCGCGAAGAACACGCTCGTGGCGACGGTCATGAGCAACATGGGGCTCGAGCGCGCCCTCGACGCGGCTGGCGGGCGGGTGCTGCGGACCGCGGTGGGCGATCGTTACGTCGTGGAGGAGATGCGTCGCTCCGGGTTCACCTTCGGGGGCGAGCAGTCCGGGCACCTGATCTTCCTCGACCACGCCACCACCGGTGATGGCATCGTCGCGGCGCTCCAGGTGCTCGCGATCATGGTGCGGGAGGAGCGCCCCATCGGTGAGCTCGCCCAGGTGATGCAGCGGGTACCGCAGCTCCTCGAGAGCGTGGTGTTGCCCACGCGCCGTCCCCTGAGCGACATGGCGATGCTCACCGCACGCATCGCGCACTACGAGCAGAAGCTCGGCAAGGAGGGGCGCGTGCTGGTGCGCTGGAGCGGCACGGAGCCGAAGCTCCGTCTGATGGCCGAGGGCCCGCGCCCCGACGAGCTCCAGGAGCTCATCTCCGATCTCGCGGATGCCGCGCGCCGCGACATCGGGAGCGCCTGAGC
>Ga0207873_1000880_pt1 | contig 31162 bp, 22 predicted proteins | sample BGWIniCompost_FD_187373 | JGI IMG/M metagenome (GOLD analysis project Ga0207873, IMG submission 187373) | Cellulose adapted compost microbial communities from Newby Island Compost Facility, Milpitas, CA, USA - BGW Initial Compost (SPAdes)... ... | reverse complement strand
AACAGGCAGAAGAACAGAAGAATTGAGTTTAAGAGAATTAAATAATCATTCTTCTTATATTATTATTGAAACCCCTTCAGATGAAGGGGTTTCTTTTTTAACACCGACTAAAAGTAAGTGTTGCTTAATAATAAACCTTTCAACCAATTATCCTGTTTCTAAATTATTTTATCAACAAAAGTTTGTGAACTCTTGAAAATGACTTATTCCTTACAAGAGATTTGGCATCTATTTTTACAAGATATATTCCAGAAGCATAATCTGTTGCATTCCAGATTCTTTCATAATATCCTGCGGAACGAACATCATCTATTAATATTTCTACCAGTTCCCCCATTATATTATAGATGTTTATGCGTACTTCACTCTCTTCAGGAATTCCAAATGAGATTCTTGTTGAAGGATTAAAAGGATTAGGATAATTTCCTTTAAACTCAAAATCATCTGGTATCCCGCCAAGTACTATCTCATCAACCGAGGTTGTTTTTACTGTTAACTGAGCAGAATTAGAATAGACTTCACCAGCAGAATTAAACACTCTTGCTTTATACTCTCCTGCATCCCCGGGTTGTACATTTTCAAGTACGAGTGAATCAGTATTCTCCCATGGTAATGCCACATCATTTCTCATCCATTGAATTGACGGATAAGGGAAACCCTCCACTTCAACATAGAATACTGCTTTTTCTCCGATGTTTACCGATTGATTATCCGGATGTGTTAATATGACCGGCATTGTAGCCGGTTCATTAACCGTAATTTGAGCTATAGAGGTTTCACTGCTTTCATAGTTTGTTCTGAAAGCTTTTGCTTTAATAACATAATTGCCAGCCGTTAAAACAAACGGACCATTGTAGAGTGCAGAACTATCCGTAGGTTCACTTCCATCTAAAGTATATCTTATTGCTGCATTGTTTGTTACTGTAGATATTATAACAGAAACAGAATCATCAAATGAACCGCTGTCCGGTTCAATCTCCGGTTTACCGCATCGGAAAATAAACTCTGCTTCCGCAACATCGCTGTCCGAAAAAAATGTTCTCATTCCCTTTGCTTTTATTACAGATGATTGAGACAGGGAAAAAGGGACATTATAATTAAATGTAGGCGGCAATATCGGGAGATAACTATTTGGTTCACTTCCGTCTCTCGTATAAATAAGCTGAGCTGAAGGAGTTGATGTTTGAATTGTTACCTGGATATTGTTATGAAATACTCCCCCGTTTGGTATAATTTCAGGAGTTGCAACAACACCAAGCGGAGTAACCACTGATAACATACCTGTTTGTGTTATCTGGCTTGGAGCCAAACCATTTTTAAAAGCTCTTACTTTAATAAAAATGTTTTGTCCTGCTGATCCTATTAAAAAAGGTCCGTTATAAGTTATGGATCCTGCTCCTGTTTCTTCAGGATCAGGAGGCAGTTCATTAAAACCTACAGTATACCTGATTAATGCACCCTCAGTTGCACAGGTAATAGTAACTGGAATTGGATTAACAAATGTTTGTGTGCTGTGAGGAGTGATTTCAGGAGTTGCAACCTGAACAGCGGATTGTTCATAAACAATAAAGTTTGCTGTTGTAGTTGCACTAGGTAATAATGACTGATGAAAAGTTTTTGCTTTTATAATATGCTCTCCAACTCCAAGATTAATTGGTGATGTATAAATAGTTGAAAAGGATGTTGGCTCAGACCCATTTGTTGTATACCTTATTATCCCGTTAGGAGTAGTAGTACTTAAGCTAACAGAAACTGATCCTGTAAATTCTCCCCCGTTAGGATCAATTACAGGTGCTGTGGAATTAATATTAATATTATACCAACCAGAAAAAACTTCGCTGGTGTTTCCGTTAAGATATGTAATTGCTTTTAAAAGTGTTGTTTGAGAAATAATTATAGGAGCATTATAAAGATTAGACGAGATTGAAGGAATCGATCCATCCGTAGTATAATATATTTGTGCTCCTGCTGCCGTAGTTGATAAATGAACAAGGATTGGCTGTGAATAAACTCCCGGTTCCGGGAAAACAGAAGGTACGGGCAAAGTTGTATTTATATTATATCCCACAGATACAGTTTGGCTCGGTGTATAATTATCTCTGAATGCTTTTGCACGAACAATTGCAGAAGAATTAAGTGTAATCGGTGATGTATATGCAGTGGATGTCTGAGTAGGTTCCGTACCATCTAACGTATATCTTATTACAGCAAATTCTGTTGGGCAGCTTATTGATACCTGTACACTCTGGTTATAAGTCCCTCCCGAAGGAGATATCACCGGATTTTGAACAGTAGGGTTTGCCTGCTGTAAATTGTATGTGGCGGAAACAACCTCACTTGGCAAATGTCCTATCCTGAATGCCCTTGCTTTAATTGTATTTGAATATCTTTGAAAGATATAATCATCACCGGGAACAAACTCAAATGAATAAGGCGTAGGTTCACTGCCGTTAAGTGTATAATAAATTCTTGTATTCTGAAAATTTGAACCGGAGCCGTAATTTAACCGCACCTCAAGCGGAGAAGGATAAGTACCCGAAGGAGGATCAAATACAGGTGGTGAAGTTCTTGGAGTATTTCTAGAAGCATAAAGTGCTCTTATCCCATTAATATCATCCTGCCTCAAATCGGCAACAGGTTCATTATAAAACGCATACATTATTGCAGATGTATCATCAGAATGATTTAAACCAAGTGAGTGTCCGGCTTCATGTAGTGCAACAGTATAAACATCAAAATCACTCCCGATTTTCCACAAATAATCATCGTTGAAATGAATATCTCCGGCAATAGGTTCGGAATGTGTATCATCGGGATAAAATGCATGTGCCAGCGGACCATCACTTCCACTAAATGGAAAACCGCAGCCATGCTCAAGTGTACCCCAGAAAATATCAAGCGAATTTTCCTGATTTGAACCGCCCGCACTTGACCAGTTTATCTGTGCATACATACCCCAGGTTTTAAGTGCTGCCAAAACTTCAGCTTCTTCACCATTTACATCGGGAGTACCGCTAATAAAATGATATTTCAGATTAGCACTGCCTAAACCGGGTCCATCCCAGCCATTACCCTGAGTCACGTAATCGGGAATATATCCAAATTCTCCCATTGCACCCGGACATTTAAAAACCTGTTCTCCATTTATTAGTTTTGATGACGCAGGATATAAATATGCAATTGCATCAATCTCTGCTAAACTATTTAAAGAACTGCTGTTTGTTTTTATAAGAAGTTCATTCCCGCCGGGATAATTTTCATAAACTATAGTTCCGCCTGCAAGTGTAATTTCATCTTTATAATCATTGGCTTTTAATGAATAATGAAAACTTGCCACAACATATATTTCACCTTCGGCAGAAATTAATTTACTGCTTATTTTATCGGATGGCTGAAGTTTTCCAACCCATCTTAAATTTTCTAGTGATTCCAATTGATTAATATTTTCAATATTAACAGAAAAGGTGTTTGATGAAAGCTGCCCGTTTATCTTTACACCGGAATGTAGCATTCTTTCTATCTCATCGCGTGAAGGGCTGTTATAAAATTGAATTATGAGGTTGTGTACTCCCTGTTCTATCATATCTGTTTTTACAGATTCCTCAGGTATAAATTGTCTTGATTTCAGATTAATCCTGTAGTTATCCTGAGCATAAATACCGGAAAAGGTTATTATAGTTATAAAAAATAATGTAATTGTATGTTTCATCTTACAACCTTTTTAATTAATAATTGATTCTTTGAATACTTTAGAGGCAGAGTTATAAATCGAACTATCTTAAGTAAATCATCTTCTTAACCTGGTTAAATACATCGGCTTTTATTTTGTAGAAATATATTCCGCTTGCCAAACCTTCAGCATTGAATTCTACTTTATAATTACCTGCCTGCTTGTATTCATTAACCAGAGATGCGATTTCATTTCCAAGAACATCATATACTTTTAATGATACAAATGAAGGCTTGCTTATAGTATACGATAATGTAGTCGTAGGATTAAAAGGATTAGGATAATTTTGATGAAGTGAAAAACCTTCAGGTGTAGTTTTACTTTCTTCTGTTACACCTGTTGTCTGAAGCCCGAGATATGTATTAAGCAATTGAAATGTTGCTTTTATTTCTTCAGGAGTTTTGGCTATTTTGGATACCCGGATTTCATCTATATATCCTTCATAAAAATCATTTCCGAAATCATTATGTCCAATAAAAGCTTTAAAATTATGTCCCTGGTTATATTGAAAATTACCGCTTGCAAATTGTCTGGATACCTGGATACCATCCCTGAAAATTCTTAATGAATCATTAGCACTATATGTTGCAGCAAAGTAATGCCACTCAAGACCATTAGAATCTGTAGGAACATACTGCCAGCCATTTCCCATCCATAAACAACCGCCTGCCCCTGTAGTTTTAATACCATAGCTTATTCCTTTTCTTTGCGGCTGCAATACCCATCCATTACCACAGGCATGATTAATTAATCCCGGTGGATCAATAGAATCTGCAACTGCTCTGGCAATGAATTCAATAGTCCACTGAGTAGCAGGAATAAGAGATAATCGTACAGCATCCATATTAATTTTATCATCTATTCCATCGAAATATCTGCAGTTACCGGTAACACCCTCAGTTATTTCAGTTCCGAAATCAATCCCATGATTTCCATTATAAGAATAATCAAATGATTGCCCTGTCTGTTTTTCTTCAAATTTATAAAGTGCAATTGTATTATAGTCAGCACTTAATCCGGGTATAACATTTATAAGTACTTCAGCAGAAGATGTTAAACCGGATGAATCCGTTATTTCATAAATAAATCTATCAAAACCATCATAATTCATAGGAGCTATGTATGTTAAAATTGTATCTCCTTCATTTATGGAAACAGTACCATTTGTTCCCTGGAGGTTTACTGAACTAATTTTAATATTATCACCGGAATCGTTTTTTAACAGGTTTACTTCAACTGAATCATTCCCGGCTATATAAAGAGTATCATTTACTGCAGTTGGTTGTGCAGATAATTCTAAACAAGTAAAGAAAAGCATTACGAAGAAAATCAATTTCATTTTTCCTCCTATTTTAAGTAAATCATCTTTTTAACCTGATTAAATGAATCAGCTTTAATTCTGTAGAAATATATTCCGCTCGATAAACCTTCGGCATTGAACTCAATTTTATAATTCCCTGCTGTTTTGTATTCATCAACTAAAGTTGCCACCTCATTTCCTAAAACATCATAAACTTTCAATGATACAAATGATGGTTTACCAATTGTGTATGATAAAGTAGTAGTTGGATTAAAAGGATTAGGATAATTCTGGTGCAATTGAAAATCTGATGGAGTATTCTCAAATGAATTTTCTACAGAAGTAATACCTCCTTTTTTATAAACAGATAATCCCCCATCGTTTGTGCCAATCAACATATTACCATTTTCATCAGAGTCGATAAAATATATATAATCACTTGAAAGCCCTGAGTTTTCGGTATTTATGTATTCAATGTCATCATCTTTAAATTTTATTATGCCGTCATATTTATAACCAATCCATTTATAACCTTCATCATCAATATAAATTGATAGTACATCGGAATAATAGCCAGCCTGATGAAACTCATAAACTGTCCAGTTCAGTCCATTGTAAAAAGCCAGTTCACCAAAACGACATCCTACCCATATTCCACCTTCAGGATCAAGTTGAACGGCAGTTACATAATTGCTGGGGAGATCACTGTTTTGTGTATTATAAATTATCCATTCAGAACCTGTAAATTTTGCAAGTCCCCCGCCATAAGTTCCGATCCATTTATTTCCCAGGTTGTCTATTACAATTGATGTTACTTCATTATTAGGCAGTCCCGAGTTCTGAATGTTATAATTGAACCAGTTTATTCCATCATATTTATATAAACCATCATCTTCTGTAGCTATCCATAATTTGTCGTTATTATCTATTGTAAGAGTTTTAAAATAGAATGAGGGAATGGGTGAATTTTGATAATCAAAGATTGTAAATGAACTGCCATTATACTTAGCTATTCCACCGTAATACAAGGTCATCCAGATATTACCATCTGAATCCTTGGCTAAGGAAGAAATATTAGAAACATTAATTGGTGAGGCAGGAGTAAACCAATCCTTGCCATCAAAACTTGTTAATGCTGTTTGTGTTCCAAACCATAATTTCCCGTCGGAAGATTTCAGGAAGCTATATACTCTGTTATCCTTTAAACCTGAATTTGAAGTTTCAATTGATGTAAAGTTTTCCCCGTCAAATACAGCAAGCCCTTTGTTTGTACCAACCCATAAATTATTTTCTGAATCAACATTAATTTCTCTAACATAATTATTGGGGATATCAGAATTCTCAGAATTATATGTAACCCAGGTTAATCCATCATATCTTGTTAACCCCTGAACCGAACCTATCCAGGCTACACCTTCATTATCAAAAAAAATGCAATACGGATATGTAGGTAAACCAGAATTATTAGGGGTATAAATATTCCAGGTTGAACCATTGAAATTAACAAGTCCTGAATATGTTGCACACCAAACTTCACCATCTTCATCAAATTTTATATCAATTATTCGTTCATATCCTGGGAACCCGGAATTATAGCCATTATATACTGTCCAGGTAGAACCATCAAATTTTATCAGCCCGTTAGTTGTATCGTTATCAGAACCACCAATCCATTTATTACCATTATTATCTATCTCAACACAATACAAATAGTTAACCGGAAGTCCGCTGTTTTCCCTGTTATACACAACCCAGTCGGTTCCATCAAAAACAACAAGACCTTCCCCGTAAGTAGCCATCCATATATTTCCTGCCAGATCTATTTCAATATCCTGTACATATCCACCCGGAAAACCGGAGTTGTAACGTGTATATGCTTCCCAGTTTGTACCATCATATTTAATAAGACCAGCATAAGTTCCTAACCAAACATTTCCTTCAGAATCTGTTTCGATATCAAGTACTTTATTAGTAGATGTCGTACTATAAGACGGCAAGGGTGAATTCCCTTTGTTAAAAAATTCTTTTTCATTAGTAATAAGATTAATTTTTACAAGTCCTCCCGATGTACCTATCCACATTATATCACCATTCTGATGAATTGCATTAATTTCTCCTCCGTAAGTATAGTTTATCCATTCAACAGGCTGTGATAAAGTTATATTAGCTAACAGAAGCAGAAATGGTAAAATGAATTTTAAATTTGATTTCATTTTATCCTCCTTTATTGTCTGTGCCATATTTCTTTTGATCCGTTTTCAAACTTTAACATTAAAGTATTTCCTTCAACATAATACCCTGAATATGGAACCCAGTACCCGAATCCCCCTTCATCTATGTAAATAATTCCGTTCTGGGTTTTCCATCTGCCTGTTATAACATTGCCAGGACTGCCTGAATCAAAAGTTCCGCTGTTTCCCCCGCCTGCAACTTTACCATTACCATATGAGTATGTACCGTCCGCACGAACTTCCATATATTTTTCTGTAACCATGCTGAAATCACCGCTTGTATAACTATCAGTGTAACGCCAGAAACCTATTAATGCAGGATCAAGCTGTTGATTGTTATTCATAGAATTATTTTCTCTTTCTGAATAATTTTGATTTGTCCTGTTTCGGTTATTGGAATTGGTTTTACTGAATACTACTTCAATAGAAGAATTATAATCAGGCTGGCTTTGTGCATCTGAAGGTATCCAGACAAAGTAAAGGTCTTCACCTTCAAGCCATGCTTCGAAATATGATATCTCATTTCCCTTTTTAATTGATCCGGTTAAATCAGTTTCACCATAATATTCAGTAACCTGTCCTTCTATTGAGTACTTATCATTTCCATTAATAATTAATTCCCCTGTAACCAGATTTTTCTTTTGAGTTAATTTGAGTGATATTTCAGCACCGTTAGAAGGATTGCTAAACCAATAATTACCGGAAAAATTCTGTGCACCGGCTGTAGTTAATAATAGTGTTATCAGCAAAAGAAATATTTTTATTTTCATTTTATCTCCTTTTTCATTAAAGATTGTCAGGCGCTTTTTATTATTTCTTCAACTTTCATCATATCTTCCTTCGGGATGAACTTAAGAGCACCCGAATTCAATGATGTTTTAACTATATTTTTATCATTGTATTGAGAGAGAATAATGATTTTAGCACCCGGATATTTTTCAATAATCTGTTTTGTTGCGGTGATGCCGTCAAGGTATTTCATTTTTATATCCATTAATACCCAGTCAGGTTTTTCTTCTTCATAAATTTTAACTGCATCCAGGCCATCTTCGCATTCAAAGATTTTAGTGAAATAATCGACACAAATATTTTTAAGCAACTCCCGGATATCAGGGTTGTCATCTACAATTAAAAGTTTCAATTTACTTCAGCTTCCTTCTGTATATTTAATTGTTTCATAAGTACGGGAACTTCAAAATAGATTCTCCCCCTTTTTATTTTTTCATTTTCAAGATCATATACTACACATAGCGGAACACGCACATTTTTGTTCGTTGCAGGAATACCTCCAAAATCTCCGATATGTTTGCCAACAAAATCAGCTTCAAGGACTGCTTTATTTTCAGTGTAAATCAAGTTTTTAATTTCTGCATCAGCATCAAAAGCAATGTGATAAACATAATTGAGCATCTCCAATACTCCCTGGGGTCCATGGTATTCTTCTCCAGTGGCCATATTTGTAAATACAACATCTTCAGCCATCATGCTTACATCAGAATGCTTGGACCGGATATAACGATTAATTATTTCTTTTGTTTTTTCGAGTGACATTTTATCTCTCCTTATTTTTTTAATTAATCCTGTTCTAATCTGTTTTTATAAAAGATATTTTTAAATAAGGGGAAACGTTCAATTTTATAGGGGGAAACCCCTAAAAGATGGAAGATAGAAAATGGAAGATGGAAAATGGAAGATGGAAAATGTTAAATGGAAAATGTTTTATATTAAAAAAAATCTATAGCAATTAGACAATTAAGCAATTGAACAATTAAAGCAGTTCTTTATTACTTATTGCAAATTTAACCAGGCTGTGTGTTCCGTGGAGGTTTAGTTTTTTTGAAATGTTTGTCCTGTGGTTCTCTACTGTTTTTATGCTTATAAATAATTCATCAGCAATTTCTTTTGATGTTTTTTCTTCCGCAATCAGCTTTAAAATTTTTATTTCGGTCTTTGTAAGATTATCAATTGAAGGATATGCTTCGGAAATTTCTTTATTCCTTTTTTCTCTTCTTAAAAGAAAATGAGATAGCACAGGACTAATATATGGCTTTCCTTCTGCAACCATTTTTATGCAATCAACAATATCATCAACAGCATTATCTTTTAAGATATAACCCATTGCTCCGGCATTCATTGCATGTGTAAACATTCTTTCATCGTTGTACATTGTTATAAAAACCACTTTTGTTTTAATATTATGTTCGGAGAATCTTCCTAATATTTCAAGTCCGCTTAAGCCGGGCATCTCAACATCAAGAGTAACAATATCAAAATTATTTTTTCTAAGCAGTTCAAGTGCTTCAATTCCGTTATTAGCTTCGGCGATATTCTCAATACCGGGTTCATTCCTTAATACGGAAATTAATCCCTGCCTGATAATAGGATGATCATCTGCGATGAGTATGCTGATTTTCTTTTTCATCAATTCAAAAATGAATGCTGCTTAAATTTGTTTCTCGACCGGTGCTTTAATTAATACTTCTGTTCCATTGCCGGGTTCTGAATTTATCTTAATTTCTCCTTTAATAATGTGAATTCTCTTTTCAATATTTTTTAAACCGTATCCTTCAACACCATCATTTAAAGATAAGTTTGAAAAAAATCCTTTCCCGTTATCTTTTATTTTTACTAAAACTTCCTTCTCTTTTTTCTGAATTGAGATCCATGCATTACTTGCCTGTGAATGTTTAATGATATTATTAATACATTCCTGGATTATTCTGAAAAAATTAATTTCGGAATCTTTTGAAAATATATTATCAATATTATCTGAATTAATTTCAAAATTAATCTGAGATGAAGCTTCTGCATTATCAATTATAGATAAAACTGCATTTGTTAATCCTAATCTTTCAAGATGATACGGGTGAAGATTGTAAGCAATTCTTCTCACTTCATCAATTGTTGAAGAAGCACTGTTTGCTATCTGATCTAAATTTTTAATTACTGTCTGCTGATCACTTTTCTTGCCGAGCAATGCATAATTTTTTATAATTAAAAGATTTTGCCCAATACTGTCATGCAGCTCTGAAGCAATTCGTTTTCTCTCCTCCTCCTGCGATTGAATTAATCTTTTTGAAAATTCTTCATGTGCTCTCTTTTCCTTTTCAAGATTTGCAATTCTTCTTTTGTAAAAAAAGCCGACTGCTGCAACAAAAGCAACAAAGATAATTCCCCTGAACCACCATGTTGCCCAGAATGGAGGTTTAATAATTATTAATACAGAAGCTCCCTTTTCATTCCATATACCATCATTGTTGCTTCCTTTAACTTTAAAAACATATTCGCCGGGATCAATATTAGTGTAATTTGCAATATTGTGATTGCCTGCATCAATCCAAGCATCATCAAATCCTTCGAGTAAATATTTATATTGGTTCTTGCCCGGATCAGTAAAATCAAGTGCTGCAAATTCTATTGAGAAAAAATTATCATTATATGAAAGTATAATTGAATCAACATAAACTATGTTTTTGCTGAAAGTTATTTCATTATTCTGTTTCTTAAATGATGTAAAAACAACTTCAGGTACAAAAGAATTATCATATACTTTATCGGGATCAAAATAAGTTACACCATCTATTCCACCGAAATAAATTAATCCGTTCCTGGTTTTAAAACCTGCGCCGGGGTTATATTCACCGGGAGCACCGCTGCTTTTATCATAATTTCTTATCGAGCCTGTGGAAGGATTAAATTTTGTTATTCCTCTTATTGTACTTATCCAGAGATGCTCGCCATCTTCAATTATACTGCAAATAAGATTGCTCGCAAAGCCATCCTCTTCGGTATAATGAATGAATGAATCATTTTGCTTATCATATTTATTCAAGCCCCCGAAATATGTTCCGATCCATAGCTCCCCCTTTGTATCAAGATATATATGAGTTATTACATTATCGCTGATTGAATTTTCATTTTCCGGATCAGTTGTGTAATGAACAAATGTTTCCTTCTCTTTATCAAATTTATTTAAGCCTCCGCCGTAAGTACCTATCCACAAATATCCTTCGTTGTCTTCACAAACAGAAAGTATATGTTCATTACTTAAACCTGATGCGATTGAATATCTTTTAAATTTATTTCTCTCCCTGTCATATTTAAGAAGTCCCCCGCCGTTGGTGCCAAACCATAAAATTTTATCTTTATCTTCATAAATGGATCTTACATTAATAACACTTTCATTTTCTTTGATCATATCAGAAAGATCTATTCGTATAAAAGAATTATTTTTTCTATCGAATTTCTGAAGAGAACCGAAATAAGTTCCTATCCATAAATCTCCATAACTATCTTCATAAATGCAGCGCACCATGCTTCCGTTAAGACTTGAAGGATCGGAAGGATTACTTGAATAATGTGTGAATTTATTTTCAACCGGGTTATATCTGTTTAATTCTTTCTGATATGTGCCAAACCAGATATCACCATAACTGTCTTCACATATTGCATAGATAAAATTTTTACTGAGAGAATTTGGATTATCGGGAACATTTTTTATCTGATAAAACTTTTCAGGTTTTCTGTCAATTTTATTTAAACCTCCGGCAATAGTACCAATCCATAAAACACCTGATTTATCTTCAAACATTTTCCTGCTGTAATCGGAGCTGATTGAATTCGGATCCAAAGGATTATTTTTTAAACGTATGAAGCTGTTTGTTTCAGGATTAAAAATATTTAAGCCGTTTGAAAGTGTTCCTACCCAAATAACACCTCTGCTGTCCTGGAATATTTCCCAAATATGATTCTGGCTAACAGAATTTTTATCTGAAGAGTTTTTATAAGTAGTAAATTTATTTTCTTTTTTATTATACCGGCACAAACCTCCGCCGTAAGTTCCAAACCATAAATTGTTTTCATTATCTTCTGTTATACATACAATATTGTTGCTGCTAATGCTGTTTGGATTTGATGGTTCATGAATAAAATGAGTGAACTTTCCATTCTCTCTATTTAAAATTGATGCACCACCCCCATCTGTTCCAACCCAGAGATTATTTTCGCTGTCTTCAAAAATTGTAAATATCTTGTTGCTTCTTATTGAAGTTTCATCATCTGGATTATGAATATAACTTTTAAAATTATTTTCTTCCCTGTTAAACCTGCATAAACCTCCTCCCCATGTTCCTGCCCAGACAGTATTATTTTTATCAACATACACATACTGAACAATATCATTTCCGATGGAGGTTGAATCTTCCGGGTTGTGCTTATAGTGTGTGAACTTTTCAGTTACCGGATCAAATTTATTTAATCCTCCGCCGTCAGTGCCAATCCATATTATTCCATCTTTATCTTCACATAATGAAAGAATATTATTGTGTGAAAGTGAGTTAGTCTCATTAATTTTATGTTTATACTTTTTGAATGAAAAACCATCATACCTGTTTAATCCTTCTTCAGTACCAAGCCAAAGGAATCCTTTTCTATCCTGTATTACATCATTAACAGAATTTGAGGATAAGCCATCCTCAATAGTAATTCTTTTGAATTTAAAAGAATTCCCCTGTGAAAAACTTATTTGTGGAATGAATATAAATATTAAAAAAAGTTGAAAAATTATTTTCAAAACCTTTACCTGTTTTAAAAGGAATGGATGTGATAAGATAAGAAAAGAAAACAAAATTTTTAAGAATATTCAAATGTTAAGAGTTTTTTCAGAATTTCCTCCTTTAGGAATTAATTTAATACAGTTCAATCACATTGAAATATTTTATTAATAAACTAAATTTGCATTTGAGTTTATCAAATTGAATAACGGAGTTAATATGTCAAATCCTTTAATTTCTCACGTTGAAATTCCTTCAACTGATCTCGACAAATCAAAAGATTTTTTTAATAAAGTTTTTGGATGGGAATTCAGGCCCTTCGGGAATGGTTATCTTCTTTACAATAATCATAAAGGAATTATGGTCGGTTTAAGAAAAGTTGAAAGAATTGCAAAAGGAGATAACACAGTTTTTCATGTGAGCACTGAAAGCATTGATGATGTTTTGAAAAAATGTGTTGATGCAGGGGGCTCTATCAAAAGAGGAAAAACAATTATACCTGCAATGGGATGGTACGCTCTCTTTTTTGATCCTGATGGAAATACTATAGGTCTTTATCAGAGAAGTTAAAAATTAATTTTATTGGATTATCAATTAATGAAAGGATACTTTAATGGATCATGTGTATAAAATTACTGAAGTTGTGGGTACATCACCCGATTCAATTGAACAGGCTGTAAAAAACGCAGTTGAGAGAGCAGCCAAAAGTATCAGGAATATGAGATGGCTCCAGGTTGTCGAAACAAGAGCGCATCTTGATAATCAGAAAGTTGCTCACTGGCAGGTTATTGTAAAAATAGGCTTTACCCTGGAAGATTAATTTCTATCTGAAATCATTTAACCGGATAACCTTCATTACTTCCGGTTATCATTAATACCTTTTATATTTTCCGCATCGGATTAAAATTGTGCAGCTAATTAATTCAAGAGAGGTTCTAATGAAATTCTTAAAAACAATCCTTGTGTTTCTTTTATTTCTACCCGTTATATCAAATGCACAAAATTGGGAAGAGATAGATATTCCTTATCAGAAATTTGTGCTTGATAATGGTCTTACACTTATTGTCCATGAAGATCACAAAGCACCAATTGTTGCGGTTAATATATGGTATCATGTAGGTTCAAAAAATGAAAAGCCCGGCAAGACAGGTTTTGCTCACCTGTTTGAACACCTGATGTTCAATGGCAGTGAGAATTTTGATGATGATTACTTCCAGGCATTGGAGAGAGTTGGTGCTACCGATTTAAATGGAACCACCAATAACGACAGAACAAATTATTTTCAGAATGTACCCACATCTGCACTCGATCTCGTTTTGTGGATGGAGTCTGACAGGATGGGACACCTGCTTGGCGCAGTTACACAGGAAAAACTTGATGAGCAGCGAGGTGTAGTTCAGAATGAAAAACGCCAGGGTGAAAACCAACCTTATGGAAAAGTGTGGGAATTGATGGCAACAAACACTTATCCAAAAGGTCATCCTTATTCATGGACAACAATAGGTTCTATGGAAGATCTCGATGCCGCTTCTCTTGAAGATGTGCATGAATGGTTCAAAGAATATTATGGTGCTGCAAATGCTGTTCTTGTAATTGCCGGTGATGTTAATACCCGGGAGGTAAAAGAAAAAGTTGTAAAATATTTCGGTAATATTCCTGCAGGACCTCCGGTTTCAAAATTTGAAACATGGATTGCACCTATGCAGGAAACAAAAAGACAGGTAACACAGGATCGTGTACCGCAGGCAAGGTTATATAAGGTATGGAATATTCCCGAATGGGGCTCTGAAGAATTAGCTCACTTAAATTTTGTTACAGATGTACTTGCTTCCGGAAAAACTTCACGTTTTTATAAAAGATTAGTTTATGATGAGCAGATTGCAACAGATGTCTGGTGTTATTATCGTCCCGGTGAAATCGGCAGCCAGTTTGAAATTGTTGCAACTGCAAAACCGGGTGAGGATTTATCCAAAGTTGAAAAAGCAATTGATGAAGAACTTGAGAAATTTTTGAATGAAGGACCAACTCAGGAAGAACTCGACCGGGTTAAAACTCAATACTTTGCCGGATTTATAAGAGGTATCGAAAGAATTGGTGGCTTCGGGGGAAAATCTGATATTCTGGCTCAGAATGAAGTTTACGGCGGTTCACCGGATTATTACAAAAAACAGCTTCAGTTTGCTGCTGATGCAACTACAGATGATTTAAAAGATGCCGCAAATAAATGGCTTACAAAAGGATGCTATATTCTTGAAGTTCATCCTTATCCTGAATATACAACAACCGGAGTTGATGTTGACAGAACAAAACTTCCCGATACCGAAACTCCCCCTGATGCAAAGTTTCCTGAATTTGAAAAAGCAACTTTATCAAACGGCTTAAATATTATTCTTGCAAACCGTAAGTCAATTCCCGTTGTTAATTTTAATCTTCTTGTCGATGCAGGATATGCTGCAGATCAGTTTGCTCTGCCGGGTACTGCAAGTTTAACCATGGCAATGATGGATGAAGGTACAGATAAAATGACTTCGCTTGAAATTAATGAAGAACTTGCAAAGCTTGGTGCAAACTTAAGTACAGGTTCAAGTCTCGATATGTGCAGTGTTTTTCTCTCATCTTTAAAATCCAATCTCGATAAATCTTTGGAGATTTATGCTGATGTTATCCTGAATCCTTCTTTTCCCGAAGAAGAGTTGGAAAGACAGAGACAACAGAGACTTGCACAGATTCAAAGAGAAAAAACCACACCAGTACAAATGGGTATAAGAGTGTTTCCGCAATTTCTCTATGGAAAAGATCATGCTTATGGTATTCCTTTTACAGGGACAGGATTTGAAGAATCAGTAAAGAAAATTACTAGAGCAGATCTTGAAAAATTTCATTCAACCTGGTTTAAACCAAACAATGCAACCCTTATAGTTGTTGGTGATATAACAATGCCTGAAATTAAATCAAAGCTTGAGAATCTTTTCAGCAATTGGGAAAGAGGTGACACTCCTGAAAAAAATATAAGTGAAGTTTCACCTGCTGAAGGAAAAACAATTTATCTTTTAGACAGACCTGGTTCCCAGCAGTCAATTATTTTTGGCGGGCATCTCTTCCCTCCAAGATCAGAAACAAATGATGTTGCGGTTGAAGTAATGAATGAAATTCTGGGCGGTTCATTTACATCAAGAATAAATATGAATTTAAGAGAAGACAAACATTGGTCTTATGGTTCAAGAAGTCTCGTTCTGGGTGCAAAGAAGCAGAGACCATTTTTTGCTTATGCACTTGTACAGACCGACAAAACCAAAGAATCATTTATTGAAGTTAAAAAAGAGATAACCGAGTATGTTACAACCAGACCTGCAACTGATGATGAATTAAACAAAGTAAAATTAAATAACACTCTTAGTCTTGCAGGAAGCTGGGAAACAATAAGTGCAGTTTCAGGTTCATTGAGTGAAATGGTTATTTATGATCTTCCTGAAGATTATTTTGAAACTTATTCTCAAAGAGTAAAAAATCTTTCGCTTGATGAGATTCATTCCACGGCAAAGAATTTAATTAAGCCCGATAATCTTGTATGGATAGTTGTAGGAGATAAAGAAAAAATAGAACCGGGTTTAAGAGAATTAGGTTATGATTTAATTAATATTGACGGTGACGGAAAATTATTAGACCAGGTAGGAATGAATTAAAAGGAAAAGCCTCACCTAAATCTCTGCCCTGCCGTCAGGCAGGCTCTCTTAAGGAGAAGACTTTAAGTTTCTTGCAAAAGTGGAATCAAAAACTGATTCCACTTTTTTTATAAATTATGTTATACTTAAGCTGCAGGCCAGAGCCAGCCAAAAATTCCTGCTGTAACAAGTGCATAAATCAAACCATCAAACATTGATTTTATTGTTGCACTCCAGCTTTTCTTCCACCAGATGCTGTTCTGCATTAATGCCAGGCTGTAGCCAACAAAAGCTGTTACCCCTGCAAAACGGAAAACCGAAAGATAATCTGTTCCGGGCGGTACTGCACGCCCTGCAACATAGGCAGCAAATATTCCTACTACTATGCAGTATATAAACCATTGCAAAAGAGAGGAAGCAAAATTCATCTGTCCGTAAATTGTCATAACAGCTACTGGTCCCCTTTTCATTTTCTCCTGGTATTCAGGTGTTTGTCTTTCTTTGTTTGTTGCTGCATAAGGAATTGAATAATCTCCCGGCGGTATATTTAATTTGCCAAGCTCATTCATTACGGTATCTTCAGAAGGGATTTTTTTAAAATCACTGTTATGAAACCCAAGCAGCATGTGAATGAAAAAACTAACTATAAATACAGCAACAGCGGAAAGAAGAATGGGAAGCAATAGTGAAAATATTCCAACCATTTCACCTCCTTTTATTTAAGGTTAAATTTTCCCCTGCATAAAATTATCAAATGAATTTGAATAACAAACTAAATAAAATAGTGCAAATTAACTATTGAAGCTGAATCATAGTTCCGGTATGTTCGATAATTCAAATTAAAAAGATTTAAAAAGGTTATTTATGATAAGGACTATTATACTTGTTATACTTGGTTTCATTTCGGTTACAGAACTTTCTGCTCAAAACCCGGGGGATATTATCTGGGAAAGTAGATTCGGTGGGGTTGAATATGACGAAGCAAACGCTGTAGTCAGATCATTTGCGGGAGATTATATAATAGCCGGATATACTCAATCGTATGGTTTAGGCAGATGGGGTAATGCTTATTTTGTAAGGGTTAATGAAAATGGTGATTCTGTGTGGACGAGGCATTACGGCTGGGATGGAATTGATGTATTTGCTTCATTAACTATTACATCGGATAGTATGTTTGCAGCCACAGGCTTAACAGATACTCCGGATAGTTTTGAAAATATTTATCTGGTTAAAATAGATTTGGATGGTAACCTTCAGTGGGAAAAAAATTTTGGAGGTAAATCTAAAGATGTTGCCCAGGATATAATTACCACACACGATGGTGGAATGGTTCTTACCGGGGTAACAAAATCATTTGGCTCGGGTGAAGAAGATCTTTTTATCTTTAAAACTAATAAAGATGGTGATTCACTCTGGTTTAAAGTCTATGGTACAACAGGAAATGATGGCGGATATTCTATCAAAGAAACTTCTGACGGCGGTTATATAATAGCGGGAATTTATAACTGGTCTGATATCTGGCTGGTGAAAACAGATCTAAACGGTGATACACTATGGACAAAAGTATTGGGAGGACCGGATTATGATGAAGCCATATCTGTTTTTGAAACGGAAGATAAAGGTTTTATTCTTTGCGGAAGCACTGCTTCTTTCGGTGCAGGAGAGCTGGATGCGTATGTTATAAAAACCGATTCTCTCGGAAATATTGAATGGCAGAAAACATACGTCGGTCCGGGTTACGATGAAGGAAGAAAGATTATAAAGAGAGATAATGGCTATCTTGTAATGGCAAATACCGATGGTGGTCTCGCAGGTGAGATGGATTATTTTATTATCTGGATTGATTTGAATGGCGATACTCTGTTAACAAGAACTTACGGAGATGCGGGAGAGGACAGGTGTTTTGATGTTATTGAGGTTGATAATTATTTTCTTATAGCCGGTGCTGATTTCAGTATTGCATCTTTTTCTGATGCATCTTTATTATTAATTGAATCAGGTAATAATCCTTCAGATGTAAAATATGATCATACAGTTTCAGAATATTTCCTATCAAATGCTTACCCTAATCCTTTTAATCCTGAGACCAATATCAGGTTTACTCTTCCTGAAGATGGATATACTTCATTAAAAATTTATAATATACTGGGTAAAGAAGTAAAAACTTTAATCAATGAATATAAAAGCAGGGGCAGTTATACAATTAAATTTAATGCAGAAGGTCTGCCGGGAGGTGTTTACTTTTATAAACTCTCAAGTAAAAATTTCACGGAAACAAAAAAATTAATTTTATTGAAGTAACAGATTTGGACTGTCTTAGGATTTTATAATTTCCTGAGACAGTCGTAAAAACAAATTAATTATTGAATATTAAGTATATCTCTTACAATCGGCTTTAGACCGCTGAACATAAACTCGACTGCAATAACCATAACAATTAATCCCATTATTCTCATAAGAACTTTATTCCCGTTTTCACCAAGAAAATTCATTACCTTTCTGGCACCAAGTAAAAAGAAAAGTGTAACCGACATAACCAGTATCATTGCGATGAAGAGAAATATTTTCTGTGAGACAAGCACGGCATCATTCATTAAAACAATTGAAGCTGTAATTGCACCCGGTCCGCATATTAATGGAATGCCAAGAGGAGTAATTGCAATATCATGTCCGAATTCTTTAATGCTCTGCCCTTCGGATTTTGTTCTTATTAATCTTGCCTGAAGCATATCATAGCCTGCCATAAAAAACAGAATTCCCCCGACTATCCTTAACCCATTTATAGAGATGTTAAAGAAATCAAAAATAAATTTACCGCTTAAAGCAAATAGTATCATTGTTGACAATGCAACTATAACTGCCCTGTATGCAACACTCTTTGCATCTTCGGGAGACATCTCTGCAGTCATTGTGGTAAAAACAGGTATGACCCCCAAGGGGTTTACCAGAGTAAATAAAGAAGCAAATGCTAACAAACCGAATTCTAAAAGTTTATCCATTATGCTTTTACTTTTTTCAAAACTTCTTCGGCTTTCGATTTTATAATTTGCCAGGATTGTTCAACATGCTTCAGTTCCATCCTTAATCCTGAAAAATTAACACGCATAACATATTTCCCATTAAGTCTTGTATGAGAAACAAGAATATCTTTACTCGTTTCAAGAGCTTTAAAAAATTCCTGGTTCAGATTTTCAAGTTCATTTTCATCATTAATATTTTCAGGATGGAGACGGAAACAGATTGTACTCATTGGAACCGGGGCAACTCTTTCAAAATCGGGATGTGTATCAACTTTATCTTTAAAATATTTCCCAAGAAAAAGATGATAACGAAGCCTGTCTCTTAATCCTTCAACACCAAAATATCTTATAACAAACCAAAGCTTTAATGACCTGAATCTTCTTCCAAGCTGAATCCCGTAATCCATATAATTATCAACAATATTTTCTTCAGGTGTTTTCAGATAATCAGCAACAAGTGAGAATGCTCTTTTTAGCACTTCGGGTTTTCTTGTATAGAAAGCTGTTATATCTGCAGGATGAAAAAGCCATTTGTGCGGATTAACAAGGAATGAATCCGCCCGCTCAACACCTTTGAATATCCACCGCATCTCCGGAATAATTGCTGCCATACCACCATGTGCTCCATCAACATGAAGCCACATGTTTTCTCTTTCACATATATCTGCAATTTTATCAACAGGGTCTACACTTGTAGTTGATGTTGTTCCGACAGTTGCCACAACACAGAAAGGAAGCCATCCGTTCCTTTTATCCTCCTGAATAGCTTTTTCAAGTTCGGATGGAATCATTCTGAATTCATCATCCGTAGGAATTTTTCTTAATGAATTTAATCCAATGCCAAGTGTAATTGCACTTTTATCAATTGAAGAATGTGCCTGCTCGGAAGCATACAGTCTTAATCTCGAAATATCATCTCTGCCTGCCAAACCTTTTTCTCTTACCTGGATTCCTGCCTGCTGTCTGGCAGCAGCAATTGCATGCATAGAAGCAGTTGATGCTGTATCATAAATAATTCCCCAGTAACCTTCAGGCATGCCTAGCATTTCTCTTAACCATTGTAGTGAGTGCTGCTCAAGTTCGGCAGAAGCAGGATTGGTTCTCCACAACATACCATTTGAGTTTATAGCTGCAGAAAGCATCTCCGCAAGTATTGCAGGTCCGCTTGATGATGAATTAAAGTAAGCCATAAACCTTGGATGGTTCCAGTGAGTTAAACCGGGCAGAATAATTTTATCAACATCAGAAAGTATATTCTCCATACTTTCACCTTTCTCGGAAGGGGAAGAAGGAAGCTGCTTTCTGATATCACCCGGTTTTATATTTGGCAGTACGGGGAGTTTTTCAATATTTTTAAGATAATCAGCAATCCAGTCTATTACTTTATAACCGAATTTTCTGAATTCATCGGAAGGCATATCGCCCAGAAATTTCAAATCTTTATCATCTATATTATTCATTAAATGTCCTGATTATTATAAAAATTAGTTTATAAATCTATTAAAATTAAAAAGAAAAAATTTATTGTGTGATTAATCTTTTATAAATCTCAATTATTTTGTTTGTTTGTTCTTCAAGATTAAATTTTGCTATGACTGATTCCCTTGCAGACTTCCCTATTCTCTCTCTTTTTTCTTTTGATAAAATGATTTCACGAAGTTTTGATGTAAGATCATTTGCATCTTTTCTTTTAAAGAGAAGCCCTGTTACTCCATCTTCAATAATATCGGGAATGCCATGTGAATTTGTAGCAACTGAAGGTTTCTCCATTGCCATCGCTTCAATTAATGCGGAACCAAATGATTCCGAATGTGAAGGAAATGCAAAGATATCCATTGCCGCATAAAGTTCATTTAAATCTTCCCTGAAACCTGTAAAGATAACTTTTTCATTTAAAGATAACTCAGATACTAACTGATAAACTTTTCTTTCATAATCTTTTTCATCTTCACTTGAGGTTCCTATTAAAAGAAAACGAAGATTGTTAAACTCTTTAAGAAGAATATCTGCAGCTTTTAATAATTCTTCATATCCTTTTCCCGGAGTTATTCTTGCAGTCATTCCAATTACAATTTCATCATCCTGAATATTAAATTCTTTCCTGATTTTCTTACCATCAGCTTTTGTCGGATCATATTTTCTCAATTCAACACCATTATAATGTATTTGAACTTTGTCTGCAGGAACGGGACAAGTCTTTAGAACATTTTCTTTGATAAGATTGCTGATTGCCAGAATTAAATTAACTCTGTTATATAATTTTTTATGCAAAAAATCTTTTTTAGTTACAGACGACTCCATCCTCTTTGTAAGGACAAGAGGAATTTTTGAATTCAATAAATTAAGCGAAGGAACTATCAGCCAGAGATCTTTTGAATATTGTGAATGAATCAAATCAAATTTTTTCTTTTTAAGAATATTTGATAATTCATTTATTCTGAGAGGATGAAAATAACCTGAAGCTTTTATTGTAATACATTTTAATTTTTTCTTTTGTGCTTCAATGTTTACTGATGAACCAGGGTAACAAAGAATTTCAACATCAATATCTCTTTCTGATAATTGTTCAGCACCCTGTATTGTTCTCATTTCAAGTCCTCCCCAGCTCCGGGAAAGACATGAATATAAAACCTTCATAATAAATTCTTATTAAATTAGTATGCAAAGTTAAAAATACCTTTTGTGAAGGAGAAATGAGAATAGAGTTTTATTATGCCTGATTTTTTTAAGAGAGCGGAAGAAGAAATTTCATTTTTCTTTAATTCTTTTCTTAATGGAAAGAAAGCAAATACAATTTTATTCTATCCTGAATATCCTCATAAAAGGACAATCATTTACAAAATTCTTAAACACCTTAAATACAACATCACATCAAACCCAAAACATAAATTTGATTTAGCTTTTTACTGGGAGGATGCAACTTTCCGCAAAGGTGAAAATATTTTCAAAAATTATGATGCTAATAAAATTATAAATCTTAACTGCAAAGATATAAGCAAAGAAAAAATTTCTGCTGTATTTGAAGAAGTTTTTGAATATGGTTTGAATATTAATCCTGAAGAATATTCAGGTGACTGTGTAAAGAAAAATAATCTTAACGCAAAGCATGATGGCATAAAGGTTAAATGTCCGGTGGAAAGAACTGATGGATTTGTTTATCAAAAAATAATTAATAATAAGATTAATGATGAACTTGTAATGGATATCAGAACTCCCGTACTTAAAGGAATAATTCCTTTTGTTTTTCTTAAATACAAAAAAATTAATGACAGGTTTACAAATGATCTTTACAAATCTGAAATAGCAGGTACAAACCAATATCTTACAAAAGATGAAGAAAAAAATATTTCGGTCTTCTGCAAAAGATTAAATCTTGATTATGGTGAACTTGATGTTTTGAGAAATAAAGATGACGGCAGAATTTATATAGTAGATGTTAATTACACACCCTGGGGTCCGCCTGCAAAATTATCCGATGAAGAAAACAGGATGGCTGTTATAAGAATGAGTGAAGCTTTTAAAAAAATTTATTGTGAATAATAAAAACTCCTGCTCTCGGTTAATAATAACCTCGAACAGGAGCAGGTTATGTAAGAGAGCACTTATTTTAAAAGAACCATTTTTATTGTTTGCTTATATGAACCGGAAATAAGCCGGCAGTAATAAACACCACTTGGATACCTTCCGTTACCAAACGTTACTGTGTAACTACCGGCCTGCTTCCATCCCTGGTCCAGAGTAACTACTTCGGCACCAGTCGGGTCATACACAACTAACCTTATGTATTGCGGAATTCTTAATTCATAGCGTATCTGTGTAGCGGGATTAAATGGATTTGGATAATTCTGGTATAATGAAAAAGATACAGGACCACCTGAGGTTGCATGCTTTACGTCAATTATTGGGAGTGTTTCAAAATTGCCTAACAGAACTTCATTCATTTTATCAGCAGACATTCCTAACTGATCCTGCAGAAGTGTTGCATAAATTTGTCTGAAATCAAATTCATACTTAAGATCTCCATTATTATCAAGATCTTCTAAATTAGGATTACTTCCTACAACTCCACCTTTAACATTTTTACCAATAACAAAAAGTGGAGCTGCTGTTCCATGGTCTGTACCACCGCTTCCGTTTTGCTCAACTCTTCTGCCGAATTCTGAAAAAGTCATTAATACAACTCTGTTTGCCGCACCTAATAATTTCAGGTCTTCCATAAATGCAGATATAGATCCGGAAAGATTCTGAAGAAGATTTGCATGACTATTGGATTGATTTGAATGAGTATCAAAACCTCCGACAGATGTGAGATAAACAGGAGTTTCAAGTCCGCCTGCAATAAGTTCTGCAACAATTGCAAGCTGTCTTCCTAATGATGTATTTGGATATTGAACTTTATTCTCAACATTATCAGCAGCATCTTTAATTATCTGGGCATACTGAATTGATTGAGCAGCAATTTGTTTAATATATCTTAACTGTTCACCCGCAAGTGTATTTGGCGGAGGATCATTATCTGCTGTACTTCCATTAATTAATTGATAAAACTGATTTGGATTTTCGAATGAGATTCCCATTTGTCCCTGGCAGGTGCATTGAAGCAGCATTGATTGCGAGGCACCAATCTGAATTGCCATTGGGTGATTGGGATTAAAGTTTTCAGGCTCCGGAAATGCTTTTGCAAGAAATCTTCCTATCCAGCCATCTTCGATATATTCATTTGAATCTGATGCGCTAAGCCAGATATCTGTGGATCTGAAATGCGATCTGTCAGGATTCGGATAACCTACATTCTGAACAATTACAAGCTCGCCATCATCATATAAATTTTTAAAAGGCTGAAGTGATGGATGAAGTCCTAAATTATTTGAAATTCTCAGTACATCATTTTCTCTAATTCTGATACCCGGTCTTGCATTATGGTAATTTGAATCTGCAAAAGGAACAACAGTATTCAGTCCGTCATTTCCTCCGCTTAACTGAACAAGCACAAGCACTTTTCCGTTAACTGCACTTGCATTGAAAAGAGGTTTTGCAAAAGCTCTTACCGGTACATTTCCAAGTGTTAATGAAACCGTGCCTGCCCCTGTAAGCAATCCAAGCTGTCTGAGAAATTTTCTTCTGTCCATTTACTCAATTCCTGTTATGATAATTGATATTCGGATAAGCGCATAAGAGTTTTGAAAAATAATTTCAGTCTTTTTTCAGCCTGCGGATCAAAAGTTGACCAGTCATACACTTCAGCACCATCCAGAAGTGTTTCCAGCAGATATTCAATTCTTTTTTCACTTAAAGGAAACTGTATAAAAATTTTTGCAATATCATTAACAAGAGCTGCTGCATTTTCAGGTTCAGGAAATGTTCTTGCAAACTCAACAAGATCAATATGAAAAGTCAAATCGGAGCCGTTTGGTTTTTCACCTTCAACTATAGAATCAGTAAAAACATTTCTTGCAGGAAGTGTGGTTGTATTTATCCATCTTTTATCACCATCCCAGCCGCTTACATTGGGCGGATCAAATAATTTCTGATCAAGCTGTTCCGCTGTCTGGCGCATAAAATTATAATCAGGTGTATTAACATTAAACTGCCTCATAACCTGAACAACAAATTCAACAGGGCTCTTGATTTTCGATCCTCTTATTTCTTCAGAATGAAAATAAGTTGATTTCAGAAGAGCAGAGAGTACGGGCTTTAATTCATAATCATTCTGCCTCAGGATATCTGCAAGCTGATTTACAAAATTTTCGTCAGGTACGTGATAGATAAATTCTTTATAAAGTTCCCTGCATATAAAAGGTGCACAGGCAGGCTGTCTGAATATAATATCTACAACATCTTCATAACCAAAATTTCCTGACTCACCAAAAATTGTTTTAATACCATTATCAAACCTGTTTTCCTGGAAATAGGAAGTGACTCCGTCTACCCGCCAACCCGTTAGCGCCCTGGCAGCCTCCTGAATGTCTGTTTCAGTGTAATTTCCTATTCCCAGTGTAAACAGTTCCATTAATTCACGGGCATAATTTTCATTTGGTGCTCCCCTGCGGTTTTTATCTCCATCGAGATAAATAAGCATTGCGGGATCAATTGTAACTTTTTTAGTTAATTCTTTTACATTTCCAAACGCATAATCCCGGAATAATTTATTCTGCCAGTACATTCTTTGTGGAAGACCAACCTTATCAATTTCGGATACAAAATGATTATGCCAGAAGAGGACCATCTTTTCCCGAAAAGAATAACCCTGGCGTATCATTAAATTATACCACCAGTATGTTAATTCTCTTGTTCTCTCTGTTGCATTATCCGATGAAGAATCATATACCCAGAAAGGAGGTGTAGGCTCGGGTTTATCTGCAAGGAGATAATTATCTATAAAATCATCGGGAGTTAAACTTAAGGCAAAATCAATATCCTGCTGAGTATACCCCAAAATGGTTCTCGACAGTATATGAATAACAGCCTTTTCATCCCAGTCACTTATTTTTTGTAATCCGGTCATCACCAGGCTTGCCTCATAATGATATTGTTAATGACGAAAATCGATTGCTTAACTTGAAAATTATATGCCACCGGAAGGTAAAGTTTGAGATGCTTTCTAATGATAAGTTTTTTTAAGTTCTGTCGGGATTTTTAAGAATCAGAATTCAAAATTCAGAAGTAAGATTTTCTTTAAAGATATTAATTTTACTGTCGCCGTTTGAGATTCTCAGTTAAAGAATTATTTATGAATTTTTTTTGTACCGTTATCGTCCAGTCACGTAGAGACAGGAAATGATTCTTTTTGTTCTTTCTTTAGGTTGAATTTTTGTCAACCTATTTCGGGACAAGACACCAGCATCAAGCATCAAGAATCAAGTATCCAGAATCCAGTATCCAGAATCCTCATTTCAGCAGTAACATCTGTTTGACATCTCTGAATTCACCTGCTCTCATCCGATAAAAATAAATCCCGCTGCCGAGATTTGAAGCATCGAAATTAACATTATACACACCTGCTTCAAGCTCATCATTAATTAATGTTTCTATTTTGTTTCCGAGAATATCATAAATATTAATTTCTACTACTTCTCTTACAGAAACTTCAAATCTTATTGTAGTTCCTGCATTAAAAGGGTTGGGATAATTCTGATAAAGAAAAAATTCTTTTGGAATTTGAAAGTTATGAGGATCTTCAATGAATGAATCATCAAGAATAAAATTCTCAGGATCAAAAATAAAATTAACCGGCTCCCCTTCTACAAGAAAATTAAACTCCTGTACACGGCTGTTATTAAATAAAGTAATGATAGTATCTTTAATTGCAGTTGCAATTTTAATTTGCACAGGTATTGTAAAAAATGAAGGCGTTGTGTTATGCGATTGTTCAATAATCAGATAAACCTCATAAATATTATTTTCTTTATAAGTATAATCCCACTTTAAATAATAATGGGGATAATTCTCGCCGTAAATCCATTCATTAAAAAAATAACTGAGAGAACTGCCATAAACTTTTTCTGCTATTCTTTGGAAGTCTTCTGTGTCAGCAACATTGTATGCAAGTTCAGGATCGTTTAGATATTCTCTTAAAATTCTGAAGAAGAGTGAATCACCTGTAATTCCTCTTAACATATGAAGAACTATTGCACCTTTAGCATAGCTTCGGGGCCCATTAAATATTTCAGAAATGTTATTTATATCCTGAACAAAGATGCTGCCCTTTGCATTCTTTGCAGTTGACATTGTACTTTCAATAAAATCTTTATAAGCTTCTTTTCCTTCGACAGCTTCAAGGTAGAGTGCTTCACCATAAGTAGCAAATCCTTCATTAAGCCAGATATGACTCCAGTCTTTACAGGTTACTTTGTCTCCAAACCACTGATGTACAAGCTCATGTGCAATAACTCCATCTGTAAAAATTCCCATTGATGAAATTGTCTGATGCTCCATTCCTCCCCTGCCGAAACTTGCATGCCCATACTTCTCTTTAATAAAAGGATATAGTCCAAAATAGTCTGAAAAAATCTTAAGCATAGAAACAGTTTTATCAAGCTGTGTTTTTATTGATTCGAAAATTTCCGGGTAAATGTAATGTACAACAGGCATTGAATCTGCCGGCGGGTAATTAAAGTATTGTTCATAGTAGTGAAAATCAGCTATAGCAAGAGAGATAAGATAATTTGCAATAGGATAACGGCTTTTCCATTTGTATGTATTTGTTCCATCATCGTTATAAACTATTTCTGTTAATATTCCGTTTGATACAGCAGTTAAATCAGAACTGCACTTAATCCAGATATCAGCAGAGTCTGCCTTATCAGATGGGGTATCTTTACAAGGCCACCATTCCTTTGCACCATAAGGTTCACTTAATGTCCATATTGATGGTAAACCATTGTGAGTATCAAAAACAAAACTACCAAGTCCGGCGTTTTGCGGCGTGCCCTGGTAATAAACAGTTACATTTAACTCATCATTAATATTTAAAGTATCATTAAGATTAATTATAATCTTATCATCATTATGTTTAAAGGAAAGCGAACCTGAATTGCTTTTAACTGAATCTACCTGAAGATTATTAGACAAGTCAAGGAAGAAAAAACTCAGACTATCAGTTTTGCTCTTTGCAATTACAGTTACTTCACCCGTAAGATATTGAGGCTTGTATGTAATATTCAGATATAATTTGTAATAAATTACATCAATTGAAATATCACCGGGATAATTTAATTCAAATTTTTTAAATGATTTTTCGAATATACTTTTTTCAAAATCAGCAATCTTATTTATATCCTGAGGTTTTGTCGGGGAAACTGAAAGAAAAATAATAATTATCAGGTATATTCTTTTCACAAGTAACCAATATTTTTACAGATAAATTACATGAAAATAATATGTAATGTTACCTGATTTCTTCCACCTGTCTACAAAAATCTCTGGTAGAAAAGGTAAAACAAAAAAGTAGCAGCGGATTTTAGTCCGGTGAAAATAAACTCACCTAAGCAACGTAGGTGAAAACTGTTTGTAGAAAAGCCTCCACCTTCAATAATTGAAGTCCTGTAAGGACGACCCGTTGTTCTTTTGTTTACATTTTTTAACTGGTCATCCCTAACGGGATTTATCACCTATTATTCCGATTCGAAATAAAAAATGCCTCTCCTTATTATCATAAAGAGAGGCATAACTATTTAACAATTATCAATTTATTCTCATGCAATCCTGCAACCATACATTCATGCACAGTTCGGAATAACTCTCATTTAAGCTTCCAATTCTTTAAACTCACCAACAGTTTTTATAAAAATATAAATTGCAAGAATTCCAAGAACAGTATGTACGGCAAGTGTGTACATTATATATTCAGGATTTCCAGCTGCTTCAAAATTTCCCATTATACCTGTATAAATTCCGCTTAATGTTGCACCAATAAAAGTGGCAAGGAAATTTGTTCCCATATATAAACCTGCTTTTTCTTTTGGTGCAATCCACATAATATATTCCTGGATTCTTGGTGATGAAATCATTTCACCAATTGCAAAAAGAAATACACCTAAATAAACAAGATTATTATCACCGGTTACAGCCAAACCCAAAACTACAAATCCAAGACCTGCCATAAATAACCCAAACATAAATGATGGAATAGCAGAACGCTTTTCAAATATCTTTGAGATAAGTAATTGAAAAATAATTATGATATAACCTGTATGTGAAATTGCTTCCGCATTAATTCTCCACACTCCATCTTCAAAGTTTGAGATTATCTGAGTAATCCCTTCTCCAATTACCGAACTTGTACTCTGGTAGAGTGCAGCAGTATTCATATGATCATTAATATAAACAGCAAGCACATTAAAGAATGCCCAGAACGGGAGCCAGAAAAAAACTCCAAGCAGAATCAGGAACACAAGAAATTTTACATCCGATAACGCTTCTCCCATATCTTTAAATTTTTTCTTTAAAGTAACTCCTTCAATTTCACGCGGAGGTTCTTTATAAAAGAAAACCGTAATTAAAAACATTAATCCAACAGCAGCTGCTGCTGTAATAAAAACATAATCCCAAGACCATCCCCTAAGCTTACCCATAACAATAGGTCCGAATGATGCACCTATATTTACCATCTGGTAAAAAATACCAAAGCCTAATGTTTTGTTTGTGGAATCTGTAGTTGCTCTTACCGTTGCAGAAATCAGAGGTTTAAATATTCCTGCAGCAAACCCTATACTTAACATTGTAATTGCAATCCCGGAAAAAGATTGAGTTACAATTAATAAAAGTATAGAAGGAAGATAAGCTAAGTATGCTACTATGAGCATCTTTTTAAATCCATACTTATCTGCAAAAGTACCCGAGAAGAGTGGAATAAGATAAGAGAATGCAAGGAATAAACTTTGAATTATTCCAAGATCATCTCTGGTATAACCAAGTTGTGCCAGATAAATTCCGAACCCCATGTAAATTCCGTAATAGGCAAATCTTTCCAGTACTTCTATACCGTTAGCTACCCAGAATACAGGGGGAAATGAGCTTCTGTTTTTCATTAGTGAGGTCCTTTAGAAGTGATTCATATTATTTATCAAAATTTTTCTTTATTAAAATTTAACTAAATAATCCTTTTTAAAGAAGAAAAATTTTATATGAGTTAAATAATTATTGAGGAGTGAAGAAATTTATTTCCGGATGATTTCATTCAGAAAAAGTTTATCTGTATTAATACCTGACCATTTTTAATTTCAAATCTTTGGGAACATTAAATTTGTTCTCATCTGTTTTCTCCCCTTCTTTAAAAACTGTTACTTCCTCCTTTACCTTATTACCAAGACTTTCACTTTCCGATTTCATGATAAAATTTTTATATACCCATTTTTTTACTTTGGTTTTTATCCCTGCAATTTCAGAAGTCGTTGAAACAACTTTGCATTTTTTCCCTGCAACTATTTCCTGACCTGATTCTTTTGTATCGGTATTTAATGCTTCCTTCATTCCTTTCTCAATTTGTTCAGCTTCCTTATCGGAAATTTCTTTGAACTTCGCTGAAAGGTTTTTTCTTTTTGTACCTTCTTTTGTGTCGGGATTATAATTTATTATCCATTCTCCGTTAATAATTTCAACAGAATTTGATTCCTCTGTTTTATTAACAGATTTTATTTTTCTTTTTTCATTTTTATATGAAACAGATTTTCTGCCATAATCGCTAATGTATATTTCTTCTGTTGTAACAACTTCAATATTAGAACCTGAAGTTGTTGTAATTTTTTTTACATAAGCAGATTCAAATTCATATTCCTTTTCCTGTGCTGAAGTGAAAGGTACAATGATGAGAATAAAAAACAGAGTAAAGAAGAATTGTTTACTTAACATTTTTTCTCCTTACCATTAATTATTGCTAAAGTAAGAAGAAATAAACATTAAAAACAGAGTATAAGAAGGTTGTTTAATTTGATTTTTTGATATTACCGGGTAAATTTAGTTCAGCATCTATCCAAAATACTTGACAAATATTTACACAGTGGCTAAGTTAGTAACTTAAATTTTTAATATTCCGCGATAGCTCAATGGTGGAGCATCCGGCTGTTAACCGGAGGGTTGCAGGTTCGAGTCCTGCTCGCGGAGCTAAAAGAAGCCTCAAAAAATCAGAGGCTTTTTTATTTTATGGGATACTACCTTTACATTTTAAAA
>Ga0207873_1000878_pt1 | contig 31267 bp, 31 predicted proteins | sample BGWIniCompost_FD_187373 | JGI IMG/M metagenome (GOLD analysis project Ga0207873, IMG submission 187373) | Cellulose adapted compost microbial communities from Newby Island Compost Facility, Milpitas, CA, USA - BGW Initial Compost (SPAdes)... ... | reverse complement strand
CGTCATCGAGCGCCGCGAGGGGCGCTTCCACCGCAATAGCCTCGGCCCCGTCCGCTTTGTCCCGCTCGTGCCCGGCGCTCCCCGGCCGGAGGAGGACGAGCACAACTGGTAGCGGCCGTGTCCGCCATCGGCTACCATGTCCCCGCAAAGCCAACCAGTGCAGGAAAGGGAGCGGGCATGGGCACGTCACCGAGCGCCCCGGATCGTATCCTCGTCAACGGCCACATTCTCTGCGTCGATCCGCAGTTCCAGGTCGTCGAGGCTGTGGCGATCCGTGGCGATCGCATCCTGGCGACCGGGCCGACCAGCGAGATCCGCGCGCTGGCGGGTCCCGACACGACTATCGAAGATCTGGGCGGTGCAGTCGTGTTGCCGGGGCTGATCGACGCACACAACCACCTGCTGTCGACCGGACAGGTCTTACAGCAGGTCACGCTCTACGACTGCCGCTCCATCCCCGAGATCCTGGATCGCGTCGCTGACCGGGCACGAACGACCCGCCCTGGGACCTGGATCATTGGACGGGGATGGGACGAAAGCCTGCTCGCCGAGGGGCGCCACCCGACCCGATGGGAACTCGACCGCGCGGCGCCGGACCACCCCGTCGTCCTCCACCGAGTGTGGAACAAGCTCGTCGCCAACAGCGCCGCCCTCGCCGCAGCGGGCATCACCCGTGAGACCCCCGACCCGCCCAGCGACCAGCGCTACAGCGGCAGTTTCGAGCGGGACCCGTCCACCGGCGAGCCCACCGGGCTCTTCCGCGACCGTGCCAAGGACCTCATCCTCAACGCCATCCCGGCACCCACCGCCGACGAGCTGGTGGCGGCTGTCGCCGCAGCCTGCCGCGCCTACAACGCGGTCGGGCTGGTCGGTGTCGCCGAACCGGGTCTCGACGACGACGGGATCGCCGCGTTCCGGACACTGCGCGAACAGGGCGAGCTGACCGTCCGCACGCTGATGCTCCTCGGCGCCTGGGGCTACGTCCCGGCGGAGCGTGAGGCGGATCTGAAGAGCTGGATCGCCGACATCCGGTCCCGGCCCGACGAGGCCGACGATCTCCTGCGGATCGACGGCGTCAAGTTCATGCTCGACGGCGGCATCGGCGACCGCACCGCCCGGATGGACACACCCTACGTGGACGAACCGGACAATGTCGGCCAGTGGGTCGTCGACCCCGAGGAGTACCCCCACCTGGTCCGCTGGGTACACGACCTCGGCTACTCGATCGACACTCACACGTGTGGCATTGCGGCGCAGGACCTCGCCGTGCGAGCCTATTCCTCAGCACTCGAGGCCGCGCCCAACGAGCGGATCCACCACCGGGTGCACCACGCCTACTTCCCGAGCGCCGACGCCATCGCGCTCATGGCCCGGCACCGCATCCCGGCCCTCGTGAGTAATCCGTTCCTCGTCCACCTGGGCGAGAGCTTCGTCGCCAGCGTCGGGTCGGAGCGCGCCGCGCGGGCCATGCCGATGGCCAGCTACCTGCGGGCAGGCGTGCCCTTGGCCGGGACATCCGACTCGCCGATTGCCGACTTCAACCCCTTCGTCGGGATGTACGCCGCCGTCGCCCGCCGTACCGTGGTCGGGCGAGACCTGGCCCCGGCCGAGCGGATCAGCCGTGCCAACGCGCTGCGCAGCTATACAATCTGGGCAGCGGCCGCCACCGGCGACGCAGCCACCCGCGGTTCGATCGAGCCTGGGAAGCTCGCGGATCTGATCGTCGTCGACCGCGACCCGCTGACCGTCTCCGACGAGGAGCTGCGCGACACGCAGGTGCTGCGCACCATGGTCGGTGGTCGCTGGGTCTGGGAACGCACCGGGTGATGCGGTTCGGCACGCGCGTTACCATGCTGGTTGACGAAGCGATCGACGGCACCATACAGGTAGGGAGGGACACAATGGAGCGAGTCCGCAAGCTGATCTCCTGGATCATGTTCGGCTTGGTTGTCGCGGCTATCGCGCAGCAGCTCCGACGCCCGGCGAGCGAGCGCACGTGGCACGGGAACGTCGCCTTCGTACCCTATGACTTCCGGATCCCCACGCTGGAGCGCATCAAGGCCGCCTGGTGGAACCCGGACGACGAGCGCATCATCACGCCCCGCGCCTTCGGCGTCGGCTGGGCTATCAACCTCTACCAGCTCCGCCGCCGCGCCCTCATGCTCATCGCCTGATCCAACACCACCCACTTGGAGAACTCTCCCCCTCTCCCCTGGTGGGAGAGGGGGCCGGGGGGGTGAGGGGGACGTATGACGCATGACGCCTGACGGCCCCTCTCAGTCGCCCTCCCCCAGCACCACGTTGTCGATCAGCCGCGCGCGGCCGACCCGTGCCGCCAGCGACAGGAGCGCCGGCCGGTCTACCACTGTCAGCTCTTCCAGCGTCTCGGCGTCGGCGAGGCTGACGTACTCGGGCTGCACCAGTGGCTCGGCCTCCAGGTGCTCCATTACCACCGCCCGCAGGCGCGCCGCGTCTCGCTCCCCGGCCCGGAATGCCGCCTCCGCCGCGAACAAGCCGCGCGGAATCGCCAGCGCGGCGCGGCGCTCCTCCGGACCCAGGTACACATTCCGGCTGCTGAGCGCCAGGCCGTCCGCGTCGCGCACGGTCGGCACGGTCACGACTTCCACCGGCATGTCCAGGTCGCGCACCATCTGCCGCACTACCAGCACCTGCTGGGCGTCCTTCTGCCCGAAGTACGCCCGGTCGGGTTGAGACTGGTTGAACAGCTTGGCGACCACTGTGGCCACGCCCCGGAAGTGCCCCGGCCGGGCCGCCCCTTCCAGCCGCTCAGTTACGCCGCCGACCTCCACCGCCGTGCTGAAGCGCGGGGGATACATCTCCTCGACCGGCGGCAGGAATACGGCATCCACGCCCTCCCCGCGCAGCAGCGCCAGATCCCGCTCGGTGTCCCGCGGGTAGGCCGCGAAGTCCTCGCCCGGCCCGAACTGGGTGGGGTTGACGAAGATGCTGACCACGACGTGGTCGTTCTCGGCCCGCGCCCTCCGCACCAGCGCCAGGTGTCCCTCGTGGAGGTAGCCCATCGTGGGTACCAACCCCAGCGTGCCGGGCAGCGCGCGCCGCCAGGAGCGCAACGCCGCGACCGTCTCGATGACCCGCATGGCCTGGTTCCCCTCGCTAGTCCTCGCCACCCGCCGCGGCGCCCAGCGCCGCAACATCGTCGGGCGTCACCCCCTTCGGCAGCCGGAAACTCTCCTGCTCCGTCGGGAATCTGCCCGAGGCGACGTCCGCCGCGTACTGGGCGACCGCCTGCTGGATCATCTCTCCGACGTTGGCGTACGCCTTGGCATGCTTCGGCAGCGGGCCCGGAATGAGGTGGAGCAGGTCATGGATCACCTGCACCTGGGCGTCGCAGTCCGGTCCGGCACCGATGCCGATAGTCGGGATCGAGAGGGACTTCGTCACCACCTTGGCGACCGGAGCCGGGATGCACTCCAGCACCACCGCGAACGCCCCGGCCTCCTCCAACGCCTTCGCGTCGGCGATCAACTGCTCGATCGCCTCAAGCGTCCGCGCCTGCACCTTGAACCCGCCGAACTGGTGGACCGACTGCGGCGTGAGCCCCAGGTGGCCCATCACCGGGATACCGGCCGAGGTCAGCCGCCTCACGGTCGGCACAACGTCGGCACCACCCTCGACTTTGACCGCTTGCGCGCCGCCCTCCTGAATCAGCTTCCCGGCGTTGCGCAGCGCCTCTTCGACGCTTACCTGGTAGGTGAGGAAGGGCATGTCGGCCACGACGAGAGCGCGCTTGGTGCCACGCACCACCGCCTTGACATGGTGCAGCATGTCGTCGAGGGTCACCGGCAACGTCGTGTCGTACCCGAGCACGACCATGCCGAAGGAGTCACCCACCAGCAGGGCGGGGATGCCCGCCTCATCGAGCAGGCGCGCCGTGGCGTAGTCGTAGGCGGTGAGCATGGCGAAGCGCTCGCCGCGCGCCTTCATGGCCTTCAGGTCCGCGATGGTGACCCGCGCGTCCTTCATGTTCCGGTCCTCTCATTCCCCACCCTCGCCGCACCCATCGAGGAGAGCGAGGAGGGCGTCCGCCATCCTATCCGCCGCGCCGCCGGGGTCGCGCTCCCGTGCCAGCGGCACGGTATGCCGCCCCAGTTCCCGATAGAGCGGCAACAGGTCCGGCCGATAGTCCGCCAACACGTTCAGGTGCCGCTCGAGCGTCCCGGCGTCGCCCCGGGCAATGGGCCCGGTCAATGCGTTCGGGACTCCATGCTGCTCCAGGTTCGCAACCGTGCCCTGCAGCAGAGGCAACAGCGCCCGGAGTCCGTCCCGGCGGTCCACCCCGAATGCCTCCCACAGCCCGGCGGCCGTTGCCGCCAGCGTCACGGTGTAGTTCGAGATCAGCACCGCCGATGCGTGGTAGAGCGCCTTATCCCGCGCCGACAGGAACACCGGCCGCCCGCCGATGCGCTCCACCAGGTCCGCCAGCATCCCGCGGAGCGGCTCTTCCGCCTCGATCCCGAAGACGCTGCCAGCCAATCGGGCAGCGTCCTCCGGGGCGCCGGTGAGGGTCTGCAAGGGGTGGCAGCCGCCGACCAGCGCTCCCGCTGCCCGGGCCGGCTCCAGCACGTCGAGCGAGTGCGCGCCGCTGCAGTGGACGACCGCCGCGTCCGCACGCCACCGCACCGAGGCGCACACCTCCGCGATGGCCCGATCGGGCACCGCCAGCACCACGAGGTCGGCGCGATCCGCGACATCCTGCGCCGTCGGCACGGCGGCGCACTCGGGGATCGCGGCTGCGAGTGTGTGCGCCCGCTCCGGGCCTTTCCCGGCCACGGCCACCACCGGCACGCCCGCCGCGGCGAGCGCCCTGGCCAGTGCGCCTCCGGCCGCTCCGGCGCCGACAAACCCGACCTTCACCGCGACGATCCTTCCCCCGCGTTCAACTCCCAGATCAGGCGCAGCCCGTCGAGCGTGAGCATCGGGTCGACCACGTCGATGCTTCGCGCCTCTGACTGGACCGGCCCCACGTCCGGCCCGGTGGCGATCACGCGCCCGCCGCCCAGCTCCGACTTCATCCGCTCGGCGATTCCGTCGACCAGCGCGGCGAACCCGTAGACCAGCCCCGACTGGATGGCAGCCACGGTGTTCCGGCCGATAACCCGCTCCGGCCGGAGCAACTCCACCTCACGCAACTGCGCCGCCCGCTGTGCCAGCGCGCCTGATGCCATGTCCAGCCCCGGGGCGATGGCCGACCCGAGGTAGTCCCCTTCGGCGGAGACGGCATCGAACGTCGTCGTGGAGCTGAAATCGACCACCACCGCCGGCCCCCCGTAGCGGCGGAAGGCTGCCAGCGCGTTGGCGATCCGGTCGGGACCGACCTCGCGCGGGTTGTCGGTGCGCACCCGCACGCCCGTCCGCACCCCCGGCCCGACCACGAGCGGCTCCAGTCCCAGGTAGCGGGCGCACGCCTGGCTGACCGTCCGCGTCAGCGCGGGCACGACCGAGCCCAGGACCGCACCGCGCAGCCGGGTAGGATCGACGCCACGGTGCCGCAGCAACGTCTCCAGCAGGAGGCCGACCTCATCGGCTGTTCGGTTGGGGTCGGTGCTGATCCACCAGGGGCCGGACCGGTCCGCGTCGAAGAGGGCGACCGCGGTCTGCCGGTTGGAGACATCGAGGACGAGAAGCATCCTGCCTCCCAGCTAGGCGCGGCTCCTCCACCGGCCAGGCGCCGATGTGCCCTCCCACTCAGGAGGGCGGAGGCAGGCTTCCCTATTCCTCCGTCTCGGTCACCAAGGATCCAAGCGGAGTGAGCAGCGCGATGCACAGATCACCTGCGGCTGGCGTCCGTTCCACCGGTACACCGCCGCAAGGCCATCCTACGATGGACACAGGAAGCCGGTCAACCACGCTCCGCGACCGGCAGCAGAGACGAGAAGCCCCTTCCCCCTCCGTGGAGCGGGCCAAGGATGCGAGCCGCCCTCAGCAGCTTCTGTCAATTCATGCTGGGAACCACCACGCCGAGCGCCGTCGCCACCGCCCGCACCACGCCGGCGTCCTGGTCCGGCAGCACGGTGCGCGCGTCGATGAGCAGGTGATCCTCGGCCACGTGGGGCATGAGGGAGGGTGACCCGGTGCGCAGGCGGGCCGCGAGGGCGTCGAGCGTCAGTCCGTGCCGGGCCGCCACCGCAGCGTCGATCGCCAGTGCCCGGCTCTCGAGCGTCTCACCCGGGAGTGAGCCGCCACCGACCGCCGCCCGGCTCGGCACCACCCGCAGCGGCCCGGCCGCCTCCAGCGCGGCCGCCCAGGCGCGACATCGCTCCTCCAGCGCCTCGACCGGCGCCGCGATCATGCGCCAGATCGGCACCGTCTCGGTCACGTCCCCGCGCAGGTAGTGCCGCAGTGTGGCCGCCACGCCGGCCAGTGCCGTCTTGTCTGCCCGGACCGCCCGTGCGAGGGGATGCGCCGCGATCCGGCGGATCAGGTCTGCCCGGCCACTGATGATCCCCGCCTGCGGGCCGCCGAGCAGCTTGTCGCCGGAGAAGCACACCACGTCCACCCCGGCAGCGAGGCTCTCTCCCACTGTCGGCTCGTGCGCCAGCCCGTAGGGTGCCGTGTCGATCAGGCAGCCGCTCCCCAGATCTTCGATCAGCACCAGCCCCCGCCGCCGTGCGATCTCCGCCAGCTCCTCCAGCGAGGGCTGGGTGGTGAAACCGATGATGCGGAAGTTGCTCCAATGCACCGCCAGCAGGGCCGCGGTCTCCTCCGTGATGGCGGCCTCATAGTCGCGCGCGTAGGTCCGGTTGGTGGTACCCACCTCAACCAGCCGCGCGCCACTCTGCGCCATCACGTCCGGCACGCGGAAGCCGCCGCCGATCTCGACCGCCTGCCCGCGGGAGAGAATCACCTCGCGCCCGGCACAGAGCGCGCTCAGGGTCAGGAGGATCGCCGCGGCGTTGTTGTTCACCACCAGTGTCGCCTCAGCGCCGGTGAGTGCCCGCATCAGCCGGGTCACCTCGTCCATCCGACCCCCACGCCGCCCCGTCTCGATCTGCAACTCGAGCGGCGTGTAGGTGGTGGCCGCGTCCAGCATCGCCTGCGCGGTCTCCGCGCTGACCGGCGCTCGACCCAGGTTGGTGTGGATGACGACGCCCGTGCCGTTGATGACGGTCGCCAGCCTCGGCTCCAGCAGCCGCGCCAGCTCCGCCCGCACCTCCGGGATCACCTGCTCCGGGTCGGCGCCCTCCTCACCGGCGAGGATGGCCCGTCGCACCCGCTCCACCACCCGCTGCGCGACGGCCGTGACGATCTCCGGCCGCAGCCCACGCGCGACGTCCGCCACCGTCGGGTCCGCCGTCACGGCCGCGATGGACGGCAGACGCCGGAGCGCCTGGTAGTCGATGCTGCTCTCCACGCCGTCACCCTGCCCCATGACTCGCTTCCACCTCCGGCCCGGATCATAGCATTCGGGAGAGCCACCCGCGGGAGTTGCAGGGCACGAAAAAAGGAGCCTTGCGGCTCCCAAAATCTGAGTGAACGACCCTCGGTGGCCCTGGACCATCGGGTCAACGTGACCTGTGCACTACAGTGGCCCGTTGGCAACCCGATGTCCGACGTTATCCGCCCTGGCCGGGCCCCTCGGGGCCCGTTTCCCCTATTACGTACTAGGCAAAATCAAGGGTCGGGGAGAGAGGATTTGAACCTCCGACCTCCGCGTCCCGAACGCGGCGCGCTAACCGGGCTGCGCCACTCCCCGAAACAGTTGGAGTATAGCAGACGAAGCCGGGCAATGCAAAAGCCATGACGCCGCCCGCGGCTCGCACCACGTGATTCCGTTCTACCGGAACGTTCCACCACCCGCCAACCTCGGAGGGACATGGCCCGCCGGCTCGGATCCCCACCCGACTACCGCCCGACTCCACACCTGACCACCTCCCCCCTCCTTGACAGCGACCTGCAACGGCCCTAGAATGGCAACGTTGACCCCCAAGGGTCACGCTAACGTGACGTGCCAGGAGGACGCGGGTGTTGAACCGCTTGGCCGCAAACATCAGCCAGGGAGTGAGCTGCCGCGAGGGCGGTAGCCTGCTGGCTGGTGTGCTGGGTCGGAGTGTGCCCGCGTCGGGGGAGCCTTGAGCTAACGTTCTAGAGTCCAGAGTATCCCACCGCGGGCAGAGAGACTCCGTCGTCTCGCCCGCGGTTTTGTTTCTCCCGGCCGTTCATGAAACGTGTCAGGCAGAGAGGACACCCGATGAGCGTTACCGTGCAGTCACCGGCCACCCGACGACCCACCGCTTCGGTCCCGGCCGTCACCGTCGAGCACCTGTCCAAGGTGTTCGTGCGCTACTCGCTGGTGCGTCGCCGGCCGCTGCAGACGGTGCACGCCCTGGATGACGTCAGCTTCGATGTCCACCGCAAGGAGATCTTCGGCATCCTCGGCGTTAACGGCTCGGGCAAGTCGACGCTGATCCGCGTCCTCTCGACGCTCCTGATCCCGGACGCCGGCACCGTCCGCATCTTCGGGCTCGACCTGCGCAAGGATGAAGCGCAGATCAAGCGGTTGATCAACCGGGTCTCGGTCGAGGCCTCCTTCTTCAAGAAGCTCTCGGCCATGGAGAACCTGCTGTACGCACTGCGGCTCTACGGCCGGGCCGGCGGCGGGTTGCGCACCGACATCGTCGAGATCCTGGAGCGGCTCGGGCTGGATCGCAGCCGGGTCAATCAGCCGCTGGAGCAGCTTTCTCGCGGGATGCAGCAGAAGGTCGCCATCGCGCGAGCCTTCCTGACGTCTCCGGTGCTCCTGCTCCTGGACGAGCCCACCACCGGCCTCGACCCGCGCTCGAAGCGGGACGTGCAGGAGTTCATCCTGCAGCTCCGCAACGAGCACGACGCGACGATCATCCTGTGCACCCACGACATGGCCGAAGCTGAGCGGCTGTGTGACCGGATCGCCGTGATCGACAGCGGCCGGTTGATCGCCGTCGACGACGCCGAAGGGTTGAAGCGGCGGGCGGCGGCTATCGCCGGGATGCCGGTCGACACGCTAGAGGAAGCGTTCTTTCACCTCACAGGGCGGGACCTCCACGAGGACGAAGCGCCCAGCGAGGTGGACTAACCCGCGGCGGCCGGCGCAGAGACGGACGCGCGGGCGGACGAATTAGGGAGATAGCATGGCTCAATCAACTCAGGTGCGTCCCCTAAGCCGAAGGTGGCTTCGGCACGAGGCCCTCGCGTCGTACGCCTTCGTTGAGCGCAACTTCTTTCTGGTGCGACGCTACTGGGGCTGGGAGATCGCCTTCCTGATCTACAACGTCACCTCGTCGCTGAGCGTGATGTACATCGGGAAGGCCCAGCAGTTGCCTGGCCAGGATCTGATCCTCTACCTGGGCATCGGTACGCTGGTCTGGTCCTACCTGCGCTCCGTCTTCGCCAACATCAGCGAGATGATCGCGTGGGAGCGCTGGGAGGGCACGATCGAGTACACCATGATGGCGCCCGTGTCGCGGCTGACGCACATGCTCGGCGTCTCGCTCTTCAGCGTGCTCTACGGCATCGCCCGGACGGCGATCCTGTTCATCACGCTGGCGGTGTTCTTCGACGTGAACCTGGCGAACGCGAATCTAGGCGGCGCGCTGGTGGTGATCCTCTTCGGCAGCCTGAGCTTCATCGGCGTCGGGATCATGGCGGCCATCCTCCCGCTGCTGTTCACCGAGCGCGGGGAAGAGATGACGTTCATCATCTCGTCGGTGTTGCTGCTGGTCTCCGGCGTCTACTACCCGATCTCGGTGTTGCCCGGCTGGATGCAGGGTCTGGCCCGCGTGTCCCCCGCCACCTATGTGCTGGAGGGCATGCGCGCGACCGTGCTCGACGGCCGGGCCACGTCCGAACTTGGGCAATACCTGCTGCCGATGGGAGTGATCGGACTCCTGACAATCCCCCTCGGCATGGCGATCTTCACGGCGGTCGAACGCTACGCCAAGCGCACCGGCCGGCTGAAGCGCAGCGGCTAGCGTGCGCGCGGCAGGATGGATTGGCAAAGCCATGAGGAGGAGCCCCGGTTCGAGAGGAGGCATCGGCTCGGACCGCGTTCGTTGGGCGGAGTAGCCGATGAGCATGGATCGAGACGACAGGCTCGGAGTGGAGGAGAGTGCTGAATGCAAGCCGTCTACCTGACGGGTCCGACCGTCTACCTCCGCGCCATGGTGGAGGACGACAAGCATCACGCAGCCGCGTGGTTCGACAGCCGGTTCCCGGTCAACGCCGCTCGTGCCGAGGCGTTCCTCAAGGAGAAGCTCCAGGGTGATCCCTGGGACGCCCGCTGGCATCTCCTTGCGATCGTGCGGCGGAGCGATGAGGCGGTCGTGGGGAGCTGCCGGATCGAATTCGGGAAGCAGACGGCTTCCCTCCGCTTTCACATGGCGCCCTGGCTCGACGACGCCGACGTCCTGCGCGCCGAGGCGCTCGAGCTCGTCGTCCCCTGGCTACGCGACGAGCATGAGTTGCTGGTGATCACGGTCGAGATCGCCGCGGATGAGCAGCGGACGCTGGCGGCGGCGGAGGCGGCGGGGCTCAAAGCTGCCGTGCGCATGCGCGAGGCCATTGCCCGCGCCGGGCACCGCGTCGACCTGCTGATCTACCAGGCTGTCGACCCGAAGGTGGAGGCAGATCATGCGTAATCCGATCATGGTAGGCCAGCGCGTCTATCTCCGCCCCTTGGAGGAGGGTGACGCGGAGCTGCTGGCACAATTCGCGGCCCAGGAGCCCGAGCCCTTCTGGGAGCACCGGATGCCCCTCAGCCCCATCGCGTTCGCGTCTTGGATCCGGGACGCATACACGAAAGAGCCGCCCGAGCACATCGCGTTCGCCGTCTGCCTCAAAGAGAACGACCAGTTCATCGGCACCGTTGACCTGTGGAGCATCGACTGGGTCAACCGTACGGCGGAGACGGGGAGCTACATCGGCCCCGTTGAGTTCCGGGGCAAGGGCTACGGCCCGGAGGCAAAGCATCTCCTGCTGGAGTACGCCTTCGACCGGATTCAATTGCACATGGTCTACTCCTGTGTCTGGGAGCCGAACTTCCGCTCCGCAGCCGCCGTGCGCCGCCAGGGCTATCGAGAGGCCGGCCGGTTCAAGGGCATGACGCGGAGGGACGGGCGCTACCGCGATTGGCTGATGTTCGACTTGCTCCGGGACGAGTGGCTCGCGGCGCGGGAAGAGTACCGGCGGCGGCTCGCGGAACGGACCGAGCGCGAGGGTTGACCCGGGTCATAGTAGCAGTTGTGACACGGGTCAACACGGCGCGGCGCTGGTGTGGCACAATTGCACCAGCGCCGCGCTCGCTCCGCGGCAGACCAAGGTGGGAATCGCATGCTCTTTCTGCTCTTCGTCTTCATGCTCTTCGTCGGCCTGGCCGGCCTGGCGATCCTGACCACGGTCGGGGTAACCCTCGCCTCGCTGGTCACGCTCGTTACCGCGCCCGGCCAGCTCTGGCGGCTGCTACGCGACCGCACGCTTCGGCGCAACCACGCGCTGGAGCACGCCACCGTCAACGTGATCGAGGAACGCTACGGCCGATCCCACCTTGCCGGGCTGGCAAAGCCCGAGGGATTCATCATCCAGGGCGGCGCGCCACCAGCACTGGTGGCGGACGCGGCGCAGGAGGCACTGGCCCGTTTGCGGGCCGGGGAGCGTCGGCTGGCAATTCACCCGCGCTGCGGCACCACGCTCGTCGCCGCCCAGCTCGTGATGGCGCTGGCATTCATCGCCACGCTCGTCATCATTCGGCAGTTCACGCTGCTGCCGTTCCTCGTCGGCATTGTGGCCGCCGTCCTGCTCGGGCCGCGGCTCAGCCCGATCCTGCAGCGCTACGTCACCACCGACGCCGACGTGGGCGACCTCATCATCACCGGCGTCGAGGTGCAGCCCATGACAACCTCGCGCGGCTTCTTCAGTCTCTTGACGTTGGGGCCAATTCTCGTGCGTACCGCACCCGCCTCCGGCGGCCAGTCGTCCGCCGAGGCGACGCTGATCACCGGCGACCGCGAGGAGATCCCGATCGGCGACTTCCGCGTGCGGTAACGAGCCGGCTAACGCCGGGGGCGGGTATCGTCGCGAACCGGAACGGGGACCGGCTGCGGGCGCAGCCGTCGTGAGGGGTCCAGGAGGTCGCGGAGCCGGTTCACACCGTCCCGGATCAGGTCGCGGATCGCATCCAACATCAACACGCTGCCTCTCTGCTCTGCTCGCCGGCCGGTTGCTCGTCCCCGCGCTCTATTGCTATAACGCATCAGCCGTGCCGCGTATGCCCAGCATGGCAAACATCGCATAGTCGGCAGAGGAGCGGAGCAGGGAGTGGGAGCTGGCGGAAACCTCTTAGTGGCGCAGTCGGGCGGCGCGACGGCAGTCATCAACGCCAGCCTGGCCGGCGTCGTCCGGGCAGCCCTGGAGCATCGCCAGTTCGGCGCGATCATCGGTGCTCGCCACGGAATCGATGGCGTTCTGACGGAACGCTTCGTCGATCTGGGCCGCCAGCCAGCAGAGATCCTCGACCAGTTGCTTACCACCCCGTCGGCGGCGCTGGGCACGACCCGAAGGCGCTTGACCGACGAGACGGCGGCGCGGGCCGTGCGCATCCTCGCCCAATACGACATCCGCGCGGTGGCCTACATCGGCGGCAACGACTCGGCCGACACCGCGCTGCGCCTGGCCGCGGCCGCTCGTGATGCCGGCTATGACCTGCGCGTCGTCAGCGTCCCCAAAACGATCGACAACGATCTGCCCGGCACGGACCACTGCCCCGGCTACGGCTCCATCGCCCGGTTCCTCGCACTCGCCGCGCGCGATGCCGTGCGGGATACCGAAGCCACCGCCGCCCTCTACCCGGTCAAGTTCATCGAGGTCATGGGCCGTAACGCCGGGTGGGTTGCTGCGGCTACCGCGCTCGGCCAGGACGGCGACGGCGACGGCCCGCACCTGATCTTCTTCCCGGAGCGGCCACCCCGCGACCTGCACGGCCTGCTGGAAGAGGTTCAGCGCGCCTACGACCGCCACGGCCAGGTCGTCGCCGTGGTGCCGGAGACGCTCAAGGACGCTCAGGGTCGCCCCCTTTCCGGCGAAGACCTGAGCTGGACCGACCCGTTCGGTCACCGCTACTACCCGAGTCCCGGCCCGGCCCTGACGCGAGCGGTCGAGGAGCATCTCGGCCTGCGGGCGCGGTTCGACAAGCCCGGCACCATCGCGCGCATGTTCGCCGCGTGCGTCTCGTCGGTCGATCGCCGGGAAGCCTACGAAGTCGGCGCCGCCGCGGTCCGCCTGCTGGTCGAGGGCGCGTCGGAAGTGATGGTTACGCTTGAACGGGTGAGCGACGATCCATACGCCGCCACCACCGGCGTGATCGCCGCGACCGAGGTCGCCAACCGCGAGCGCCGCATGCCGGACGCCTTCATCGGCCCCGACGGCCGCTCGGTCACGGATGCTTTCCGCACCTACGCGCTGCCACTGATCGACGGCCCGCTCCCGCCCTACGCACGCCTGCTCGACCTCCCCTACCTGCGTGCCTGAGTGCTCGGGCATCCCTGATTCGGCTCTCTGCGTGCTGCCCGGGCAGAGCATGCAACCCTCACTAGTTGCCGAGGCCGCCCGTAACCGGCATACTCCACAATACACGCATGCCCGTAGGTAACTGCAGGCATCGCCTATCCGCGAGGAGCGCCGTGTCATGAGCGACACCCCCGCGTTGCCGCCAGATCGCATCCTCTCCGGCCGCGAGGAGGAGATGCGCCAGCGCGCCGCCGGCATCGTCGAGGAGCTGGCCCGGACCATCCGGCAGTTCCCGGCCGAGACCGAAGACCTGGACCTGCTGCGCGACGCGGCCGAGCGCCTCGGTGCCCTCTTCCTGCTCGTCATCGCCGGGGAGTTCAACTCCGGCAAGTCGGCCGTCGTCAACGCCCTGCTCAACGACACGGTGATGCCCGAAGGCGTCACGCCGACCACCAGTGCCATCCACATCCTCCGTTACGGACCGAGCACGAACGAGGTCGTGGGGATCGACGGCATCGTCGAGCACACGTACCCCGCGGACTTCCTGCGCGACGTGAACCTGGTCGACACCCCCGGCACCAACGCCATCATCCGTGAGCACGAGGCCCTCTCCCAGCGCTTCGTTCCCCGCGCCGATCTCGTGCTGTTCGTCACCTCGGCCGACCGCCCGTTCACCGAGAGTGAGCGGCAGTTCATGACCGAGATCCGCGGCTGGGGGAAAAAGATCGTCGTCGTGCTCAACAAGATCGACCTGCTGCGGAACGATGAGGAGATCGCCGAAGTCATCGAGTTCATCCGCACCAACAGCGTCCGCTTGCTCGGGCTCGAGCCACAGATCTTCCCCGTCTCGGCGCGCCTTGCGCGCGAAGCGCAGACCTCCGAGGCCCCGGAGGAGCGCGAGCGGCTGTGGGCTGCCAGCCGCTTCGGCGCCCTGGAGGAGTTCATCCTCTCCACCCTCGACGAGCAGACGCGCATCCGCCTCAAGTTGCTGAACCCGCTCGGCATCGCCGACCGCGTGGGCGGTCGCTACCGCGCCATCGCGGCCGAGCGCCTCGATCTGCTCGACCGTGACCTGCAGACGATCGAGCGCATCGAGCAGCGGATCGCCGTCTTCGAGTCGGAAATGCGCGCCGACTTCACCGCGTACCTGTCGCGCATCGAAGCCATCGTCTATCGCATGAATGAGCGTGCCGACCGCTTCTTCGACCGGACCATCCGCCTTGGCCGCGTCTTCGACCTGCTCGACCGCGAACGCATCCAGCGCGAGTTTGAGCAGGAGGTGATCGCCGACACCGAGCAGCAGATCGACGCGGCGGTCGCGGAGATGATCGACTGGATGGTCGAGCGCGACCTGCGGCTGTGGCAGAGCGTCACCGAGTACATCGACCGCCGCCAGCTCGACCGGCACCAGGATGAGGTGGTCGGCGAGAGCGGCGCACAGTTCACCTACGACCGCCAGGCGCTGCTCGGAGCGGTTGCCCGTCGGGCCGGGGAGGTGGTCGAGCAGTTCGATCCCGGCCGAGAGGCGCAGGTCATCGCCGAGGCACTGCGCGGTGCAGTGACGCAGACTGCGGTGGCCGAGGTAGGCGCGATCGGCCTGGGAGCGGCGGTGATCGCACTCGCGACGACGGCGGCAATGGACGTGACCGGGATTCTGGCGGCCGTGACCGTCGGTGGGCTGGGTCTGCTCATCCTTCCCGCGCGCAAGCGGCACGCGCGGGAGCTGCTGCGGCGCCGCTCCGTCGAGTTGCGCGAGCGGCTGGCGGAGGCGCTGAGCGATCAGTTCGACCGCGAGGTGAGGCGCTCGACGGCGCGGGTGCGCGACGCGCTCTCGCCCTACGCCACCTTCGTCCGGACGGAGCGCGACCGCTTCCAGCGCCTTGCCCAGGCCCTGGAGGCAGTCGACGCCGATATCACCGAGCTACGACGCGTGCTCGAAGGGTGAGGTGCGGTCGACTACGTAGCCCTCAGCTTCGCGCTCGACCAGCCGTGTGGAGTAGCGACCGATGTCCGGCATGTTCGGCAAGATCTGGCCGAACAGGATCTCATTGAAGGCGTTGTGCTGCTCCCGGCTCTCCCACCGCTCGACCCAGGCGTAGCGCCGCTCTTCTTCCAGCCGGACCAGGTCCGACGACAGGCACCCGTCTTCCGCCCGCGCCCGCTCAACCACCGGGAGGAAGTCGCGCTCGAAGACGCCCTGCATTCCCTCCTCGACTTCGAAGACGCTGATGTCGACGAACATCGACCCACCTCCTCCGCTACGGCGCACGTCGGGGCCAGGCTCCCCACCACCTTGAATGTGTACCCTATCATCCTTTCGTCGCGCCGGGCATCTCCCGCAGTCCGTTAGTGCTTCGCGAGCCGTCTGTTATACTGCAGGGTGCGCACGGCCACCCGTGTCGGGTCTTCGTTCGAGGCTCCCCGCGCACGGAGCCGATCGGGAGTGACGCGGTCATGGCGCGAGACAGGCAGAATGGCGCGCCCGAGGCGCTGAACATCGGCGCCCCGCTCTACCATCAGATGATCGAGCACGTCCGATCGGTTGCGCCGATCGAGGGAGTCGGGTTGATCGCCTTCAGCGGGTCCCGCGCGGTCAAGATCTATCCCGGCACCAACACCGAGCAGAGCACGACCCGCTACAACATGGACCCGGCCGAGGTCATCGCCGCGCTGAACGAGATCGACCGCCAGGGATGGCACCTCGGCGCCATCTTCCACTCCCACCCGCGGAGCGAGGCAACCCCCTCGCCGACCGACCTGCGCCACGCCTACTACCCGGACGCGCTCATGGTCATCATCTCACTCCTGACTGATCCCCCCACCGTTCGCGCCTTCCGCGTCGACGGTGAGGTCCGTGAGGTCCCGGTCCGGGTTCTCCCCGAGGAAGGGACGGCAGCAACGGCATGACAACGAAGCGAACGATCGGGGTGCTCGGCGGCATGGGGCCGCTGGCCACGGCAGACCTTTACCGCAAGATCATCGAGGCGACACCGGCACGTCGCGATCAGGACCACCTGCATGTCATCATCGACGCCGATCCATCGGTCCCCGATCGCACCGAGGCCCTGCTCCACGGCGGTCCTGACCCGACGCCGTGGCTCATTGCCGGGGCACAGCGCCTGGAAGGGGCGGGGGCGAGCTTCATCGTGATCCCGTGCAACACGGCGCACGCCTTCCTCGGCGCCGTGCGTGACGCGGTGGCGATCCCGATCATCAGCATGATCGATGAGACCGCCGCCGAGGTCGCCGCTCTGCTCCCCCGGGGCGCAGCTGCGGGCATCCTGGCTACCTCCGGCACCGTGAGCGCCGGGCTCTACCAGGACGCCCTGGCGGCAGCCGGCCTGCGCGCCCTCGTGCCCAGCCCGGACGCGCAGGCTCAAGTGATGGCCGCCATTGCGGCTGTCAAGGCCGGTGACCTCAGCCGGGCCACGACAGAGAAAGCCCTGGTCGCCGCGTACGAGCTTATCGAGCAAGGGGCCGGGGCGCTCCTGGCCGCCTGCACCGAACTGCCGCTGATCCTGCAGCCCAATGACATTCCCGTGCCACTCATCGACCCCACCGCGGTACTGGCCCGCGCCGCCGTACGGGAGGCGCTCGCCGCCCGCTCACTGCCTGAGGGAGTGACGCCCGATGCCATCCGAACGTGAGGAATTGCTCGAACGCCTTCTCCAGTACCCGGACCGGGTCGCCCGCATCATCGAGCCACAGCCGGTGGAAGTGCTGCGACGCGCAGGTCCGGACGGAGGCTGGGGCGCCGTCGAGATCCTTGCCCACCTCCGTGACTGGGACGAGGTGAACCTCGACCGTGTGCGCCGCATGCTGGAGGAAGACAACCCGAACCTGGAGAACTTCGATACCGACTTCTGGGCGATCGAGCGGGACTACCATGCTCAGGACCCGCGCAAGGCACTCGCCGCCTTCCGCGAGATCCGCGGGCGCCTTGTCCGGCTGCTCTCCTCGCTCAACGAAGCGGACTGGGAGCGGCGGGGGCGACACCCAGTGTGGGGCGAGATCACGCTGGCTAGCTTCGTCCGCCGGATCGAGGACCACGATCAGGAGTACCTTCGGGCGTTGAAGGACGTGCTGTCGTGACACGTCGTGCGGGATGCGTCCACGCAGCAACCTCACGGCAGCACGTCGGGCTACCCCACCACTCGTTTGCCGTCGGACGCATCAACACCGCACTCCATTCCTAACGGGAGACACGAGTAGGCCGGATCCCCTGTTGCGATCGCGATAACCTCCCCCTATACTGAGAGCACGTTTCGCTAGTAGTATCTGATCCGCTCCCCTGTGCCGGGACGGCGAGCCGCGGCGCGGTCGCCACACATCGCCGGTTGGGCAGCGGACTGACCGCGAGCCGCGGCGCGAGGTGCGGCCGCACCACCGCGCCCGTCCGCGAGGGAGTTGCCCCATCATGGAACAACTGGATAAGGTCCTGGTCTGCCGCGACTGCGGCGCCGAGTTCGTCTTCACCGCAGGGGAGCAAGCCTTCTACGCTGAACGCGGCTTCACCGATCCTGCTCGCTGCCCGAGCTGCCGGGCCGCGCGGCGCCAGGCCCGCCTGGCAGCGAACCCCGACGACGCCGGCACGGTTGCGCTAAGCGCGTCCCGTCCCGAGCGCCGGTTCTACCCGGTGGTGTGCGCCGAGTGCGGTCAGGACACGATGGTCCCCTTCGAGCCGCGCCACGGCCGGCCGGTCTACTGCCGCGACTGCTACCAGCGCCTGACCCCCCGGTACTGACGGCCACCCGGCCCAGATCACGATGCGGCCGGTTGCCCCCTCCTCTGGGGCGGGTAGCCGGCCTGGCGGCGTTTGCCCGTGGACGACGGTCGCCCCGCCATCCCTTTCGATTCGTCCCACGTACGATTGACAGGGAAAGAGGTCAACTCTATACTGGCTCTATCACCTAGTGGTATGACCAGTAGACCTCTTTGGTCTACGGGGTGTGCAATCTGGAGGCGCCCTCCGTGGTCGAGCCGATTCGCCGGCCGCGCAGACTTTCCCAACAGATCGCCGCTCAGCTCTGCCAGTTGATCCGGGAGGGACACTACCGCCCGGGCGACCGGCTCCCGGCTGAGCGCGACTTGGCAGAGCAACTCCAGGTGAGCCGCGCCTCGCTGCGTGAAGCGCTGCGCGGGCTGGAGATCGCGGGGATCGTCGAGTCCCACCACGGTGGCGGGACGTACGTCCGCAACGGGTTCGTCCAGGGGCTGATCTCGCCGCTGGCTCTGGTCCTCGAGGCGAGCGGCGATCTGATCGGCGACCTCTGGGAGGTGCGCCTGATCGTCGAGCCCGACGTGGCTGCACTCGCGGCGCTGCGCGCGACGCCCACCGACATGGCCACGCTGGAGGAGGTGCTCCGCCAGCAGGCAGAGGATCTGGACCACCCCGTCCCGCAGCGCGCTCCCAATCTCGACCGGCAGTTCCACGTCGCGCTGGCACAGGCATCCGGCAACGAGGTGGCCGTGCAGGTGATCCAGTTGATCAACCGGGTGCTCCAGGAGGGGCGTCGCCACTACCATGCCTCTCCCCAGCGGCACCTGCGGGCCTACCAGATGCATCAGGAGATCCTGGACGCTGTCCGCGCCCGCCAGCCCGATGAGGCGCGAGACAAGATGCTCCAGCACCTGCGCGAGGTGGAGTCCTTCATCCTCGGCAGCGTGGTGGAAGCCAACACCCACCGGACGCATCGAACCGAACGCCACGCACGATCAGGGTCGAGTGTAAGGAGGAGGAGAGGACCAGACCTGACCGAGTAAGTACCGCAGAGCGTGTGACGCGCCCTTCCTGGCGGCGCCGACGCTCCGGAGCGCGGAGGAGATGAGAGTCGTATTTCCGGGGGAACGGTCCCTCGGGACAAGGGGGTGGACCATGCGTTCGCACGAGGACGTTGAGCACACCGTCGAAGAAGCGGTCGACGCAGTGACCAGAACCTCGATGACCCGGCGCACGCTCTTCCGCCGGGCAGCCGGCGTGGGGTTGGCCGGCGCCAGCATGGCCCTGCTCGCTGCCTGCGGCGGCGGCGACGACACGCCTTCGGGCTCGTCCGGCGATGGCGGTGCGGCTTCAACCGCCACGAGTGAGACGTCCGGCGGCACCCCGGCAGCCACCGAACCGACGGGCGAGGGCGAGCCGAAACGGGGCGGCAAGATCACCGTCGCGCTCAACTCCGACCTCACGACCATGGACCCGCACAAGTCAACCGCGGCGGTCGACCGTCAGGTCTATCAGTTGATTTATGACAAACTGGTCGACATCGACGAGCAGTTGAACATCGTGCCGTATCTCGCCCAGAAGTGGGAGATCTCCGACGACGGCACCCAGTACACCTTCGCCCTGGTCTCCGGCGTGACCTTCCACGACGGTGAGCCCTTCAACGCGGAGGCGGTCAAGGTCAACTTCGAGCGTATGCTCGACCCGGAGACGGCCTCGCCGCGCCGCAGCGAGGTCGCGCAGGTCACCCAGGTCGAGGCACCCGACGACACCACCGTCGTCCTTACCCTTAGCCAGCCCTATTCGCCGCTGCTGGCCACCCTGTCGGACCGCGCGGGCATGATCATCTCGCCCAAGGCCATCGCGGAGCTGGGCGACGACCTCGCGCGCAACCCGGTGGGCACCGGCGCCTTCACCTTCGTCGAGTGGATCAAGGACGACCACCTGACCGTCCGGCGGAACGAGAACTACTGGCGGGAGGGCCTGCCCTACCTCGATGAGGTCACCTACAAGCCGGTGATCGACGCCACCGTGCGCCTCACGAGCCTTCGCACCAACGAGGTGCAGATGATCGACCAGATCTCGGCCAAGGACGTGGAGGCGACCAAGAACGACCCCTCCCTCGTCTACTCCGAGATCCCCGGGCTGGCCTTCCAGTACATCTCGCTCAACGTCTCTCGCCCGCCCTTCGACAAGAAGGAGCTGCGCCAGGCCGTCGCCTGGTGTATCGACCGTGAGGCGATCATCCGGGCCATCTTCTTCGGCATCGGTACCCCGGCGCAGACGCCGATTCCGCCCAGCTCATGGGCCTACGACGAGTCGGTCCAGGTTTACCAGCAGGACTACGACAAGGCCCGGGAGCTGTTGGCGGCAGCCGGGATGCCCGACGGCTTCGAGTTCACCATGCTCGTCACCAATAGCCCGGACGCCATCCAGCTCGCCGAGGCGTACCGCGCCCAGCTCGCCGAGGTGGGCATCATCGCCAATCTGGAGTTGCTGGAGTTCGGCACCCTGCTCGACCGCAACGATGCCGGTGACTTCGAAGCGGTCAGCCTCCAGTGGAGCGGTCGCCCCGACCCGGACGGCAACATCTACAACTACTTCATCACCGACGGCGGGCTGAACCGGGGTGGCTACAGCAACCCCGAGGTCGACGACCTGCTCAACCAGACCCGGGCCGTGTCGGATCCCGACCAGCGTCGGCAGCTCTATTCGGAAGTGTGCCGCCTGATCGCGGAGGACGCGCCGATGATCTTCATCCGCTTCCCGGCGGAGATCAAGGTGTGGCAGCCGGCCATCAAGGGCTTCGTCCACATCCCGGACGGTATGATGCGGCTGAACACGGTCTGGCTGGAGCAGTAGCCGCGAGAGCGCTGGGCGGGGGGCTGATGCCCCTCGCCCGGAGGCGGGGGTTCCGAGATGGTCCGCTACATCGTGCGGCGCATCCTGGCGATGCTGCCGGTCCTGTTTCTGGTCAGCGTGATCGTCTTCTCGCTGATCCATCTCACGCCGGGAGACCCGGCCATCACCATGCTGGGAGAGGAAGCGACGCCCGAGGCGGTCGCCGCGCTGCGCGCCAAGCTGGGGCTCGACCAGCCGCTGCCTGTCCAGTACCTGCGCTGGGTGGGCTCCGTTCTCCAGGGCGACCTCGGCCGGTCGATCCGCTCCAACCAGCCGGTCAGTGAAGCGATCGCGCAGCGCCTGCCCGTGACGCTCGAACTCGCCATCCTCTCCGTGCTGATCGGCGTCGCCATCGCGATCCCGGTCGGAATCGTGTCGGCCATGCGGCGCAACTCGCCGCTCGATACGGCGTCCACCGGCGCGGCGCTGCTCGGCGTGTCGCTGCCCAACTTCTTCCTGGCCATCTTGTTGATCTTCATCTTCTCGGTCCACCTGCGCTGGTTGCCACCCATCGGCTACACGCCCCTCGCCGACGGGGTGCTTGACAACCTCAAACGGATGCTGATGCCCGCCATCACCCTGGGGACCGCACTCTCGGCGATCGTCATGCGCATGACCCGCTCATCGTTGCTGGAAGTGCTGGACCAGGACTACGTGCGAACCGCCCGCGCGAAAGGCCTGGCCGAGATGCGCGTGATCCGCGTCCACGCGCTGAAGAACTCCCTGATTCCAGTCGCCACGGTGGTGGGCCTGCAGATTGGCGGCCTGCTCGGCGGGGCCATCATCACCGAGACAATCTTCGCGCTGCCGGGCATCGGGCGCCTGCTGGTCGACTCGATCTTCCAGCGGGACTTCCCGCTGGTGCAGGGAGTCGTGCTCTTCACCTCCCTGGCGTTCCTGGTCGTCAACCTGCTCGTCGACCTCCTATATGCGTTCCTCGATCCGCGGATCCGTTACAGCTAACATGGTGGGGCCATGCGCGAGCACTACAAGCGAGGGGGCGTAGGCATGCAAGGTACCAGAACCGCGGCGGCACCCGTCGCGGACCCGTTGGGGCAGCAGGCCCGGCGTCGAGCGACCGGCCTGCGGGCCTTCTTCGCCCGTCTGATGGGCACCCGGATGGCCCCGGTCGCCAGCTTCATCATCGCGCTGCTCGTCCTGACTGCCGTGTTCGCACCGATCATCGCCCCCTACGGGGTCGAGGAAGGCGACTTTGCCGCCACGCTGACCCGCCCCAACCGCGAGCATCTGATGGGAACCGATACCCTCGGCCGCGATATCTTCAGCCGCGTTATCTACGGCTCACGCGTCTCGCTGCAGGTCGGGGTGATCGCGGTCGGCATCGCCATGATCATCGGGACCGCATTCGGACTGGTCGCCGGGTACACCCGGATCGGGCTGCTCGAGAGCACCATCATGCGAGCGATGGACGCGCTGCTTGCCTTCCCCACCCTGGTCCTCGCCCTCGCCATCACCGCCGCCCTCGGCCCCAGCCTCACCAACGTCATGATCGCCGTCGGCATCGTGGGCATCCCGGGCTACGCGCGGCTGGTGCGCGGACAGGTTCTCTCCGTGCGCGAGCGGGAGTTCATCGAGGCGGCACGCACGATCGGAGTGTCGGACCTGCGCATCATGTTGCGGCACATCCTGCCCAACGTGACCGCGCCACTGATCGTGCAGGCCTCGCTCGGCGTCGCGTTCGCGATCCTATCCGAGGCCAGCCTCTCCTTCCTCGGGCTGGGCGTGCAGCCGCCGACGCCGAGTTGGGGTGCCATGCTCGCCTTCGGCAAGGATTACCTGAACCACGCCCCCTGGATGGCGATCGCCCCCGGCGCCGCCATCTTCATCACCGTCCTGGCCTTCAACTTCCTCGGTGACGGCATCCGCGACGCGCTCGACCCACACCTCCACCGCTGACATACAGCACACAAACAGACCGGGCGCCGCGAATCGCGGCGCCCGGCGGAGTGACACCTGATCAGCGACCCAACGTCGCGGGGCTACGACCCGATCTCGCTGGCGAACTCGTTCTCGACCTCGGTCAAGGCCTCGTCGAAGATCTGGACCATGCGGTCGATTTCCTCGTAGGTCACCACCAGCGGCGGCGCGAAGTGGACGATGTCCCAGACGCGGGTCACCATCCCCTTCTCGTTCATGAGCTGATCGAGCCGCTTGAGGAACTGCGAGTCCCGGCCCCACTTGGCCTTGGTCTCCTTGTTCCTGACCACTTCGACGCCGCACATGAGGCCCAGCCCGCGCACATCGCCGACCGTCGGGTGCGACCGCAGCTTGTTGAGCTGCTCCAGCAGGTAAGCGCCCTTCTCCGCGCTCTGCTGGACCAGGCCCTCGCGCTGGATGATCTCGATGTTCTTCAGCGACGCCGCCGCGGCAACCGCCTGACCGCCGAAGGTGAGCAGGTGGCCCAGCGCCACATCCTTCTTCTCGGTGAAGATCTCAAAGACCTTCTCGCTGACCGCCACCGCCGCCAGCGGCGCGTAGCCGGAGGTGATCCCCTTGGCCATCGTCATCAGGTCCGGCTGCATCCCGAAGTGCTCGGTCGCGAACATCTTGCCGGTCCGGCCAAACCCGTTGATCACCTCGTCCATAATCAGCAGCACGCCGTATTCGTCGCAGATCTCTCGCAGTCGCTGCCAATACTTGGGCGAGGGGACGTGCACCCCGTTGGAGGTGGAGATCGGCTCACCGATCACCGCGGCGACCGTCTCCGGCCCCTGGTTCTCGATCTCCTGCCGGATGTACTCGGCGCACATGAGGTCGCCCTCTTCGCCCTCCAGGCCGAAGTCGTTGCGGTAGCGGTTGGGCGACGGGACATGGATGACACCGTACATGAACGGGCCGAAGTACGTCTCGTTGCGGCTGGCGGTCAGGCTCATGGCGCCGAAGGTCATGCCGTGGTAGCTACCCCGCCGCGCGATGATCTTGTACCGCTTGGGGAAGCCGCGCATCGCCTGCACCTGCTTGGCGATCTTCAGCGCGCTCTCGACCGCCTCCGAACCACCCGAGCAGAAGAAGATCCGGTTCAGGTCGCCCGGCGTAAGCTCGGCCAGCACGTTCGCCAACTGCACGGCGGGCACCGAGGTGTAGCTGGCGCTGGAGACGTAGGCCACCTGAGCGGCCTGGGCGGCCATCGCCTCGCCGATCTCGGTCCGTCCATGGCCCGCGTTCACGACCCACAGCCCGGCGATACCGTCGAGGTACTCACGGCCGTGGATGTCCACCAGCGTGCTGCCGTGTGCGCCCTTGAAGACACGCAGGCCGTTCTGCTCCGCGAGCCGGACCCACTCCGCGGAATGGATCCAGACGTGGTCCAGCGCTTCCTTTTCCAGAGCCTGAGCCGACCCCACCCCTGCGGCCTGAGCGCCGTTACCCATGAGTTCCCAACTCCCTCCACAAACCGCCCGCTCCGACCGGCGGCGCGGCGGCGGAATCCGACTCAATCCGATGGGCGCAGTATAGCACTGATGCCGGCGAAATCGTCTAGGATCTGCCGAATCCCAACAATGGGACCGGCCCTGCCGCCGATCCGGCATCACAGGGCGGGGCGCTCAGGTGGTCCGCACTATGATGGATCGGAGCCGGTGAGGCACGCTAGGAGGCGCCGTTCGAGATGCTCCGGCAATGAGGGCTGGTCGGTGCGCCGGTAGCGGTCGATCAGCGCGCTCAGCGCCGCTTCTGATGCGGCACAGGTCGGGCACTCCGCAATGTGCTCAGCGATAATCCGAGCAAGCTCCTCATCGCTCTCGGCTTCGCTCCCGTCGACGAGCCGTTCGAGCCAGGCCCGGCACGCGTCGTCCAGATGCTCGATGCCCATCAGGTCGCTTCCTTCCCGTCGGCGCCGGCGTCGTCGAGGTACGGAGCGAGTGCGGCACGCAAGGCCAGACGCGCACGGTGCACCCGGACCTTCAGCGCACTTTCGGAGATGCCCAGCTCAGCCGCGGCCTCGCGCGTGCTCAGCCCCTCGATCTCCCGCAACACGAACGCCGTCCGCAGCGTGTCGGGCAGATCCGCCAGCGCACGGTCGATCATCGCGCGCAGCTCGGCCCCCATCACCTCGGCGCTCGGCTCCGTCGTGGCGTCTACGAGTGCGGGCGGTACCGCGGCCCGCTTCTGCAACTGCTCGTGGAGGTCGACCGTGACCGGCTTCCGGCGCCGGAGCCGCATGAGAGCGGTGTTCGTCACGATCCGATGCAGCCAGGTACCGAGCCCGCTGCGTCCCTCGAAGTCCTCAATACGCCTACACGCCTGGATGAGCGCCTCCTGCAGCACCCCCTCTGCCTCGTCGGGGTCACCCATCAACCGGATGGCGAGCTGGTACATACGCGGCCCGAAGCGCTTGAGCAAGCAGGTGCAGGCGACCGGCTCCCGGCGACGGAGCCCTTCGAGCAGTGCCTGTTCATCCTCGTAGACGGTGAGATCAATCTCCCAGGGCTTGACCATTGATGCTCCTGCGGCTGCCATGTGCGAGGCGACCGTGTCACGTGAAGCATACCCCACGCCGCCCGAACGGCTCGCCGCGTCCAGCGCAGTGCCAGGGATAACCAACGAACCCCACCCGCGCCGGGTCGCTGTCTCCAACGATATTCCCCCCTCCCGTACCGGTCAGGCGCATCCCAGCGCCTGCATCGCTTGGTGTGTGCTGAGGAAGACGCGGTCTCGCCCGATCCGGTCGATGAACCCGGCCGCGCGGAGTCGGTCCATGACCGGCCCCTTGAACTCAGCCAGGTGCAGGGTCACTCCCGCGCCTCGCAGCTCGACGTGGAGCGACTCCAGCACCGCAAGCGCGCTGGCATCGATGAAGTTGATGCCGGAGCCGATCAGGACCAGGTCCGTGGTCTCCGGCCGCTCGGCGACCAGCCGGAGCAGCGTCTCTTCGAGGGCCCGCGTATTCGGGAAGTACAGGCTCTCGTCGACCCGGACGGCCATGACGCGTGGGCAGGTCCGTGTCTCGTGGCGCAGTACGTTGCGGTAGGTCTCGCTTTCCCCGACACGGCCGACGACCGCGATGTGCGGGCGACTCGTGCGCCACAAGTAGAGGAAGATCGCGGTAGCCATACCGGCCAGGATTCCGAACTCAACGCCTCGCACCAGCACCGCCATGAAGGTGACGAGGAGGGATACTGCGTCGGCCTTGTCGTAGCGCCACACGCGCGTGAGCGTGGCCACGTCGATCAGTGACGCCACCGCCACGATCACGATGGCCGCGAGTACTGTCCGGGGCAGGTACTGGAAAAGCGGGGTCAAGAAGAGCACCGTCAGTGCAACCAGCCCCGCCGTGATGATCGATGCCAGTTGCGTGTTGGCGCCGGCCGTGAAGTTGACGACCGAGCGGCTGAAGCCCCCGGTGACCGGGTAGCCGCCAGTCAGCGCCGCACCCAGGTTGGCTGCGCCGAGGCCGATCAACTCCTGGTTGGCCTCGATGCGCTGCCGCTGCTTGCTCGCCAGCGCCTTGGCGACCGAGACGCTCTCCATGAAGCTCACAAAGCTGATTGCAATCGCCGTCGGGAGGAGTGCTCGGACCGCGTCGGGATCCAGGCGAGGCACCGTCAACGGTGGCAATCCGGCCGGTATCGAGCCGACCACCTGCACGCTCGCGGTCGCATGCAGCCGCAGCCCCCAGACGATCAGCGTGCCCATTACCACGACGATGAGTGGGCCGGCCTTGGTGACCGCTCCAATGGCCGCAGGCGGCACCCCCCAACGCGCGAGCGGCCGCCCCAGGGCGCGGCGTACAAAGACAAGTAGGAGAATGCTGCCGAGGCCGATTGCAGTGGTGACCGGGTTCGCGTCGCTGAGGTGCCGCACGAGATTGAGCAGGGTCCGATGCAAGGAGTCGCCTGGGATGCTCAGACCCAGCAGGGTCGCGAGCTGGCTCGCTCCGATCACCAATGCGGCGGCGCTGGTGAATCCGGAGAGGACGGGGGTGCTGAGGAAGTTCACCAGGAACCCAACGCGCGCAACCCCCATCACCACCTGCACTACACCGACTAGCAGCGCCAATAGCAGCGCCAGCGCCACGTACTCGGCGGTCCCCTGGGGAGCCAGCGCGCCGACACTCGTCGCCGTCATCAGGGACACGATCGCCACTGGCCCGACCGCCAGCGTGCGGCTCGTGCCGAAGACGGCATAGAGGATGAGAGGCAGGACGCTGGCGTAGAGACCGGCCTGGGGCGGTAGGCCCGCGAGCATCGCGTAGGCCATGCTCTGAGGGACGAGCATGATCGCCACGACCACCCCGGCCATCACGTCGCCGATCAGGTCCTCACGGCGGTAGCGACCGAGCCAGTCGATGATCGGAACGTACCGGCCGAGATGCACGCCCGCCCCGGCGCGCACCGCGCCGGTGTGGGTCTGCTTCGGTTGAACGTCGGATACCACGGAGATCCCTGTCCGATTCGTCGTTCTTACGCACGGCGGCTTTACCCGCCTCTATCGGTTGGATGCGTCCCCCGACCACTCGGTTACAGGTCGCTCCGTCGACGCGCCGACCCCCGTGCGCTCGGCACGACGCCAGGGCGGGAGCCAGCGCGGCCCCGTCCGACGCCGGCGTTTTCGAATCGCGCCGATGTAACCAGCCGCGAGGGGGCTGCATCTAAGCCCACGAAGCCGGTCGAGCGGCCGGCACGAGTCGATCAACGGTGAACGAAGGAGTGGGTGACAGGGGCATGCTAGACGTAGCGACGTTGCCGACGACGATCGACGTCGAGACCGCGTCCCGCCTTCTCGCGGAGAACTCACGGGTGCGGCTGCTCGACGTGCGGACACCAGCCGAGTTCGAGTCGGTCCACATCCCCGGCAGCTACAACGTGCCGTTGGACCGGCTGTCGGAGTACCGCAACGAGTTGCGTTCCGCGTTGGCGGATCCTGTGATCCTCGTGTGTCGGAGCGGGATGCGGGCACGCCAGGCCGAACAACTCCTGAGCGAGGCCGGGCTCTCGCACATCCATATCCTGGATGGGGGTCTCAACGCTTGGGAGCGCGCCGGGAAGCCCGTGACGCGCGGGAAGCGTCAGAAGTGGTCGATCGAGCGACAGGTCCGCGGCGTCGCCGGGACACTGGTCTTCGTCGGAGCCGTCGGCGGGCTCACGCTCTGGTCACCCCTGACGCTCCTGGCGGCCGCCGTCGGCGGCGCGCTGGCGTTCTCGGCCGTCACCGACACCTGCGGCTTGGCGATTCTGCTCAGCAAGCTGCCCTACAACCAGGGCGCGACATGCGACATTCGGGACGTCATCGCACGCCTGGACGCAGAGCAGGCGTCGTGACCGTATCCGGGCGACAACCCGGAGGAGTAAGGAGGACACCATGATTCTGCGATACATCTACAACCCCGAGCTGGCACAGGCGAGCTATCTGGTCGGCTGCGCCGCCACGGGCGACGCGCTGCTCGTCGATCCGGACCGAAACGTCGACCAGTACATCGAGCTGGCCGAGCGGGAGGGACTCCGCATCACCGCCATCACCGAGACGCACATCCACGCCGACTTCGTCTCCGGCGCGCGAGAGTTGGCGCGCCGTACCGGCGCCCGGCTCTACCTCTCGGATGAGGGCCCGGCGGAGTGGAAGTACGCCTACGCGGACGAGCTCGGCGCCATCCTGGTGCGGGACGGCGACTCGTTCATGGTCGGCAACGTCCGCATCGACGTGGTGCACACGCCCGGCCATACTCCCGAGCACATCTCCTTCCTGGTGACGGACACGGCGAACGCGGACAAGCCGATGGGCATCTTCACCGGCGACTTCGTCTTCGTCGGTGACATCGGCCGGCCCGATCTTCTGGAAGAGGCCGCCGGGATCCGCGGCACCAAGGAACCGGGCGCACGGCAGTTGTTCAGATCGCTGCAGCGCTTCAAGGAGCTGCCCGACTACGTGCAGATCTGGCCGGCCCACGGCGCGGGCAGCGCCTGCGGCAAGGCCCTGGGCGCCGTTCCCCAGAGCACGGTCGGCTACGAGCGCCTGTTCAACTGGGCCTTCCAGATCACAGACGAAGACGAGTTCGTCAAGGCAGTGCTGTCAGGGCAGCCTGAGCCGCCGAAGTACTTCGCGGAGATGAAGCGGGTCAACAAGATCGGCCCGGCGCTGGTGAGCGAGCTTCCGCCGATCCGGACGCTGACCGGCCACGAGGTGCCGAGCCTGCTCGACACCGGGGCCGTGGTGGTAGACACACGCCGCGCGGACGACTACGCCCAGGGGTTCATCCCCGGGACTCTCAACATTCCGCTGGACAACGCGTTTACCACCTGGGCCGGTTGGCTGATCGGCTACGATGTCGACATCGTCCTGCTCGTCGACAACGCCTGCCCGGACTGCGCCGGCCGCGCGGTGCGCAGCCTCCGCTCGATCGGACTCGACCGCGTCGCGGGAATCGCCACGGTGCAGGAAGCGCTCGCCGCCTGGACCGCGAGTGGTCGGGCGCTGGAGTCGTACCAGGGATTGACCCCGGCCGATCTCGACGGGATGCTCCAGGGCGGGCGCGCGACCGTGCTGGACATCCGGGGCAAGGTCGAGTGGGAGTCCGGGCACATCCCCGGATCGCGCCACATCCCGCTCGGTTACCTGATGGATCGGCTGGACCAGATCCCACGGGAGACGCCCGTCGTCCTCTACTGCCAGGGCGGAGCCCGATCGGCCATCGGAGTCAGCCTGCTCCGCGCCGCCGGCGCCAAGGATGTGACCCATCTCGACCGTGGGATCAACGCCTGGGCCGCCGAGGGCCGGCCGGTCGAGCGAAGCGCGGGCCTCGTCGGGGCAGCGTAGCTCTCCCACGCGGCACAACCCACCACGCGTCACCACCAGAGGGGGCCAACACGTGGCCCCCTCGTCTGTTTGTGATCACCGTACGGTCATGCTATTGTGCTGCGGGCTGTCGATCCGGACACAGCGTGAGCACAGGGAGGAGAAGGGAATGGCGACCGATCCCAAGGAGACGATTGAGCGCATCCGCGCGCTCGCGGAGGACTTCACGGGCACGATCGGGGTGGCGGCACGCGACCTGGATACCGGCACCGAGGTCATGTACAACCCGGACGTCGTCGTCCCCACCGCCAGCACCATGAAGACGGTCCTCCTCTACGAGCTGTACCGGCAGGTCGACGCCGGCCAGATCGACCCGGCGATGCGCATCACCCTGGAGGAGCGACATCGCGTGCCCGGTTCGGGCGTGCTCCAGGACCTCGATGCAGGCGTCGCGCCGACGGTGAAAGATGTCGCCACGCTCATGATCACCGTCAGCGACAACACCGCCACCGACATGATCTACGACCTGATCGGTCGCGAGGCCGTCGCAGAAACCCTCAAGCGCCTTGGCATGAACAACACGCACCTGCCGCTCGATACGTGGGAAATCCTGGCCGGACTGCACAACCTCGACCCTGCCGACCCCACGCTGACCTACGACCGGCTCAAGCAGGCGTTGGCGTCCAAGCCGGCCCCGTGGGACTGCGCGGCGCTGCGTGAGACGCCGGACAACGATGTCTCCACTCCGCGCGACATGCTCCGCCTCGTGGAAGCGATCTTCCGCGGGGAAGGACTCAGCCCGGCGTCGCGGGAGGCGGTCATCGACATCCTCAAGCGGCAGAAGTACACCACCATCATTCCCGAGCAACTCCCGTTCGGCGTTCAGGCCGCCCACAAGACCGGCACCCTCCGCGGCGTCCGCAACGACGTGGGGTTGGTCTTCGCCGGTGAGCGCACCTATGCCGTCGCGCTCATGAGTAAGGGCAGCCCCAACCTCGTCGCCTCCCAGCGCCTGCTGTCCGACATTTCACGACTGATCTACGAGTGCTTCATCGGCCCTATCCCTGAGGAGGCGTTACAGTAGCGGGCCAGGCCCTAAGCGGCCGAAGCAGTATGGAGACTGACGGGATACCGCGGCACACCGGAGCCGCCACCGTGGTCCGGCAGTGTGCGTGAGCGCCTTCAAGGATTGCGGGCGGGGCCGTAACCGTACCCCGAGATCCGTGGACCTGACGGAGCTACCCAGCTGCCCGGTGCCGGGTGGCTCCGCTCCGGTCACGCCACCCTCTAGGAGGGTCGGCGGCGATATGGCACACTGACCGGGACGCTCCAGGACCGATCGAACGCATCGGCGGAGACGGCTGAGCTGCTGAAACGAGG
>Ga0207873_1000875_pt1 | contig 31365 bp, 25 predicted proteins | sample BGWIniCompost_FD_187373 | JGI IMG/M metagenome (GOLD analysis project Ga0207873, IMG submission 187373) | Cellulose adapted compost microbial communities from Newby Island Compost Facility, Milpitas, CA, USA - BGW Initial Compost (SPAdes)... ... | reverse complement strand
GAGATCACGGACTTCATGCCCGTCCATCCCGATCCGCACCCCAGCCGCATCGTGCGGCGAATCAAGATGGTGCGAGGGCAGACCCGGGTCCGGATGCGCTGTGCTCCGCGCTTCGATTACGCGCGGGCGGGGCACAAGGTGGTGAGCGTGGAGCATGGAGTGGTCTTCGAGAGCGAGGAAGGGACCGCCCTGCGACTCTCGACGCCGGTGGCGCTGGAGATAGAAGGGGACGAGGTGATCGCGGAGTTCACCCTGAACGCGGGCGAGTCCGTGCCCTTCGTGCTGGAGCAGGTCCTCCCGGACAGACCGGTAGCTGGCCTCGACGAGGCCTACATCTCCTCGTCCTTCAAGGACACGGTGAACTACTGGCGGACCTGGATCGGACAGTCCACTTACCGCGGGCGGTGGCTGGACATCGTGCGCCGCTCGGCGCTGACTCTCAAGCTGCTCCACTCGCGGTGGACCGGGTCGTTCGTCGCCGCGCCGACCTTCGGCCTCCCCGAAGACGTCGGCGGGGTGCGTAACTGGGACTACCGCTACACCTGGATCCGCGACGCTTCCTTCACCCTGTACGCGCTCATCCGTCTGGGGCTGGTGGAGGAAACCCGCGATTTCATCCGCATATTCGGGACCAAATCGTTTTTCGGCCCATTGGCGGGTATATTCCGGCAGTTTCTCCGCGGGCAGCTTTTCAGGATTCCAGGCATAATCCAGGAAAAACTCAATCGGGAACTCCATCGGCTTGATATCGCCCACGTTGACGATCCAAAGCCGCGTGGCTCCATATTGATAAGCCAGATGCATTTGTTCCCATACCCTGGCAATGGGATTAGTATTCAACCACTTATAATTTCGCGGGCCGCCCACGTAATCATAGTGGTAATATATGCCGTAACCGCCCGCTCTTTGCTTCTCGTCTTTCCCGGGCAGTTTCCTAATATTGCCCCAGTTGTCGTCGCAAAGCAGCAACGTGACGTCGTCGGGCACGCGCATACCTTTATCATAATAATCCTGCACCTCTTTGTACAAAGCCCAAACCTGGGGAATTTCCTCGGGTTTCTTGCCGGTTACTTCGGTAAGGATCTGCCTTTGGTCGTTTACAATTCTCTGGAGCAGTTCAATCGCCACGCCTTCCGTCATCGGCTCGTCGCCGTCGCCTCGCATCCCCACAGTGATGACGCTTTCGTACTCGCCGGCGCGTTCGATGCTCTTGCGCCAGAAATCCCGAAGAACTTCCGGATTCTTTTCATAATTCCAGGGGCCTTTGCCAAATCTCCGCCACTCGTCGTGCGCCCGCATCATGGGTTCGTGATGGGAGGTGCCGATCACGACGCCGTACTCATGGGCGAGTCTGGGGTTCAGGGGGTCGTCGTCATAAAAAGCCCTTCCCCACATGGCTGGCCAAAGGAAATTCCCCTTCAACCGCAGGATCAATTCAAACACATGTTCATAAAACCGGTGGTTAAATCCTCCGAACTTCTCATACGCCCAGCCGGAAAGCGCGGGCGCTTCGTCGTTGATGAATATTCCCCTGTACTTCACCGCCGGTTCGCCCGACGCTCGCCATCCCGGCAGGACGTACAGGTTTTTGTTTTGCTTTACGGGCACATCCGCCCACCAATACCAGGGAGAAACCCCTATTTGGGCCGACAGGTCGTAAACACCGAAGATCGTTCCCCTTCTATCGCTTCCCGCTATTACAAAGGCCTGGTCAATGCCCTTCAAGGGATTCCTAACAATGCCGGATATGTAGGATTCCCATTTCCCTTTAATGGCGGATACGTCTATTTTGCCGCTTTTAGCCAGTTGATCGATCAGGGGATTGCCGCCGAGGGTCCCGACTATAATCGCATATTTGGGAGAAGGATGCGCTTCAAGATATAGCGGCGGAACTTTCCCGGTTACCCGGCCCAGGTCAGCCGCGAGGTTGCCGATCGCCCTAAGCGTCCCCGGATCGTCTGTGGAACTGGCCAGAATAGGAACTGGTTCGCCGTTAACAGCCAAGGGGAAACTGCCTTTCTCTGGCTTGAATGAAATATACGGTTCAGAAAAGGCACGGGAAGCCCACAGAGAGCCTGAATACAACAACAGAACAATCGAGCCAGCTAATATGACGGCTCTCAAAACATGCGGCGATTTTGACAAAGTAGCGTTCATGAGTAGAATCTTTTTAGGATTAAACCTGATATTCAATCATTATACATTCGCTTAAAATGGAAACAAGTCGCATTTTCGCTCTCCGCAGCGGGAGGCTTGGCATTAAAATTAGGAATAATTATTTGGTCAGGCAATCGGTTGCAGAATTTCTTTCTTTTTCAAATGTCCCGGCGCCTCCTTGAAGCAAAGTACAGAACAGTATATAATTCATAGGGACTTTATATAACATTGCAGCCTTGAAATCCAGAAAGAAACGCCAGGAAGCGCCCGGGCGGGTCGTCCTTGCTTCTCCATCGAGAGGGAAACCGGGCAAATCAACCTGCCTGCAATACTTCTCTGTGCGGCGCAACGTTAAAGAGGTGACTGAATTGAACAAAAAATCGCAATTTAAATGGCTGAAGCAATCATCATGCCCCGCCAAGGGCAGTCGGTCGAAACCTGCATTTTTTCGGAATGGTTTAAAAAAAAGGGAGATAAAGTAACAAAAGGCGAGCTGCTCTTTTCTTATGAAACAGATAAAGCGGAATTTGAGCAGGAAGCGCTAGCCGACGGCATCCTGCTTGAAACATTTGTCAAGGAAGGAGACGAAGTGCCCGTTCTGCAGACAATCGGAGTCATTGGTCAGGAAGGCGAGTCGGTGGAAGAGTTCCGTCCCGGCGGACAGGCTGAAACGCGCAAGGGCGAAGTTGAAGCGGTTCAGGAAGAGCCCGCCAAAGAGGAACCCGCGCAACCATCCGCCGCCGCCGGACAAGAAAAGGAATTCAGCGCGTCGCCAAGAGCAAAAAAGCTTGCCGGTAAACATAAGATATCCCTGGAAGGAATTTCCGGATCTGGCCCCTACGGACGCATCATTGAGGCCGACGTTAAAAAGCTGATTGAAACGAAACCGAAAATCACCCCTCTGGCGAGAGCGATCGCCGAGAAAGACCACATTGAAATTCCTTCCAAGGGAACTGGCTTTGGAGGCAGAATTCTCGCTTCCGATGTGAAGATCGCCCCGTCTGTAGCCCTCGCAAACGATTATGAGGATGTGAAATTATCCAACATCCGGAAAATCATCGCCAGGAACATGTACGAATCGTTGGCGAATACGGCCCAGCTAACGCTCCATTCAAGCGCCGGCGCGAGAAAACTGCAAGAGTACCGGAAGATTTTGAAGAAAAAAGCGGCGGAGGGGTACCCATACAACATCACCATCAACGACATGGTGTGTTATGCGGCCATAAGGGCGTTGTTGCAACACCCCGGCATGAATGCGCATTTCCAGGGCGAGAGCATCCGCCGTTTTTCGAACGTGCATCTTGGAATCGCCGTGGACACGAAGAGGGGATTGGTTGTGCCTACAATAAAAAACGCCAACCACTTGACCATCGAAGGACTTTCGGCGCAAATCAAAGAGCTTGCCGCCATGGCGCAGTCGGGCGGCATTGACCCGGAATTGCTGCAGGGCGCCACCTTTACGATCACCAACCTTGGCGCATACGGCGTGGAAATGTTTACGCCAGTGCTCAATCCGCCCCAGGTGGGTATTCTTGGAGTGAATACGATTACCTATCAACCGGGCGAGATAGAAGGGGGAGCTTTTGGCTTTATCCCACGAATCGGCCTTTCGCTTACCTTCGACCATCGCGCGATTGATGGAGCTCCGGCTGCCGCGTTCCTAAAGGAAGTCGCTAATCAAATCGAAAATTTAACGTTGAACCTGTAAACCTAAATAATAAAAATATGCCAAAAATAGATTTCATTGATCCGGCAAGGGAAAGACAATCGGCTGAGATTCGCTTTCAACCCATCCCGGTGAATCAATACAACAAAACAATTGAAGATGAAAAACTGAATTATACAAAAGAAGAGTTGATCAGAATCTATCGCGACATGGCGCTCATTCGCGAGTTTGAGACCATGCTGAACGAAATCAAGATCAACGGTTCATATAACGACATCGCCTATAACCACCCCGGCCCCGCTCACCTTTCCATTGGACAAGAAGCCGCGGCCGTAGGCATGGCTTTCTTGCTCGACGAAAACGACTTTATTTTCGGCTCCCACAGAAGTCATGGCGAAATTCTGGCCAAGGGTCTCTCCGTTCTCGAGAAGATGGACGAGAACAAGCTCTGGACGATTATGAAAGAATATTGGGGAGGGAGCGTATTGAAACCGGTAGAAAAGGGACACAAAGGAGATGTGCGCGACCTCGCCATTGACTTCCTCCTTTATGGCACGCTGGCGGAGATATTCGGCAAAGCCAACGGTTTCAATAAAGGCCTCGGCGGATCGATGCACGCTTTCTTTACGCCGTTTGGCGTATATCCCAACAACGCCATCGTGGGAGGCTCGGGCGACGTCGCAGTGGGAGCGGCATTATTCAAAAAAGTGAACAAAAAACCCGGCATCGTCGTCGCAAATATCGGCGACGCGTCAATGGGTTGCGGCCCTGTCTGGGAAGGAATGGTTTTCGCCTCCATGGATCAGTTCCGGTTGTTGTGGGAAGACGACTACAAAGGCGGGCTTCCGATTATTTTTAACTTTATAAACAACCAATACGGAATGGGCGGACAAACCCGCGGAGAAACCATGGGGTATGATATTCTTGCCAGGGTGGGAGCGGCCTTTGCGCCTTACCAGATGCACGCGGAAAGAGTTGACGGCTATAACCCTCTCGCCGTAATCGACGCGTTTCGCAGAAAAAAAGCGATCCTTGAAGAGAAGAAAGGCCCCGTCCTGCTCGACACCCTGACATACCGTTACAGCGGCCACTCTCCTTCAGACGCGTCCTCTTACCGGACAAAGGAAGAGATAGAAGCATGGCGAAAGGTTGACAGCATCGCCGGATTTGGAAACGAACTTATCCGGGCTGGAATCTGCGCGGAGAGCGACCTTGAAGAAATCAAGGCGGACGTTAAACGGCGTGTAACCAAAACTTTGGAATTGGCGGCCTCCCCTGAGATCTCTCCAAGGTTAGACCTTGACGCCGATCCCGACGCGATTTCAAGGTATATGTTTTCCGATGAATCCATAGAGAAATTCGACGACCGGGAACCGGAAGTTTTAATTCCCCTGAAAGACAATCCAAGAGTGGCGCAGATTAGCAAGAAAGAAAGGTTCGGAATAAAAGACGGAAAAGAAGTTTCAAAAGCCCGCGCCTATCAACTGCGCGACGCCCTGTTTGAAGCGATCATCGACCGTTTTTACAAAGACCCCACCTGCATCGCCTACGGAGAGGAGAACAGAGACTGGGGCGGCGCTTTTGCCGTTTATCGCGGACTTACCGAAGCTTTGCCCTATCACAGGCTTTTCAATTCCCCCATCTCGGAGGGAGCCATCGTGGGCACGGCCGTAGGTTATGCGATGTGCGGAGGCAGGGTAATCCCTGAAATTATGTACGCAGATTTCCTTGGGCGGTGCGGCGACGAGGTCTTCAACCAGTTATCCAAATGGCAGGCGATGAGCGGCGGACTGATCAAGATGCCGGTTGTGCTTCGCGTGTCTGTAGGGTCAAAGTACGGCGCGCAACATTCCCAGGATTGGAGCTCGCTTGTAGCGCATATTCCTGGCTTGAAGGCGATCTTCCCAGCGACGCCCTACGACGCCAAAGGGTTATTGAATTCCGCCTTGCAGGGGACGGATCCCGTGATTGTGTTTGAAAGTCAACGGCTGTACGACAAGGCCGAATATTTCCACGAGGGCGGCGTTCCGGAAGGATATTATGAAATTCCAATTGGCGAACCGGACATCAAGAAGCCGGGCAAGGACATTACTTTCCTGACCATCGGCTCCACGTTGTACACCGCAATCGACGCGGCCAAGGAGTTGGAAGAAAAGCACGGGTTGTCCGCCGAAGTGATCGACGCCCGCAGCATTGTGCCGTTCAATTATGAGCCAGTACTTGAATCGGTCAAGAAAACCGGCCGGATCGTATTGGCCAGCGACGCCTGTGAAAGAGGATCCGTGCTGAATGAAATGGCGCAACGCATTTCTGAAATGGCGTTCGACTATCTCGACGCGCCACCGGTGGTGGTTGGATCGCGCAACTGGATTACGCCCGCTTATGAAATGGAGAAGTATTTCTTCCCACAAAAAGAATGGATACTCGACGCGATCAACGAAAAGATATTGCTGTTGAAAGGCCACCAGCCGACCGTAAATTTCCGGACAGCCGAACAGATCAGGAACAGCAAAAGAGGCGTGTAGGGAGCAAAATCATCAGCAATGAATATTTTAAAGGATTTTCCGGATAAGGAGGAGTTGTTGAAAAACTACGGCTCCTTCCATATCCATGAAATAAACGGACATATTCATACGCCGTACTCGTTCAGCGCCTTTCAAAACATTGGACAGGCTTTTGAACTTGCTGTCAAGGAAAATGTGAGAGCGTTGGGCATCAACGATTTCATCGTTACCGACGGGTATGAGGAGTTTGCCCGCGAAGCTTTTCGGTCCGGCGTCTTCCCGCTTTTCAACATTGAATTCATGGGGCTTGACAAGGACCTGCAAAAGCAAGGGATTCGGGTAAACGACCCCAACAACCCGGGGAGAATCTATTTCAGCGGCAAAGGATTGCGATTCCCCGTATCCGGACAAAATGGAGCCTTGGCGGCGCTTAAAAAGGCGCGGGATGAGAGCAATGCGCAGACCCGCATGATGACGGAAAAGCTGAACCATCATCTCCAGAATATCGGCGCGCCTTTCCGGCTGTCGTTCGAGGAAGTAAAGGAACAATTTGCGCAAGAGCTCGTCAGGGAACGTCATCTGGCGAAAGCCCTCAGGGTCAGGATATTTGAAGTTTACCAATCGGAATCCGGTCGAGCCGCTTTCCTGGAAAAACTGTATGGAAAGCCGTCAAAAAACCTTCACAATATCTCAGCCCTCGACAATGAGATCAGAGGAAACCTGTTAAAAAAAGGCGGCGTAGCGTTTGTCGAAGAAGACGAAAACGCTTTCCCCGGTCTCGATTCGATCATTGACACCATTGTTTCGCTCGGGGGAATTCCATGTTATCCCGTCCTGCTCGACGACGCCCAGGGCGCTTTGACGGAATTTGAAAGCGATTATGAAAAAATGGCGGATTACCTGACAGCCAGGAACGTCTATTGCGTCGAACTGATCCCCGGTAGGAACAATATTGACAAGCTTCGCGAGTTTGTCAGGTCTTTTAACAAAAGAAACTTCATCGTCTCTTTTGGCACCGAACACAATACGCCGGAGCTTACGCCGCTGAAGGTGGATTGCCGCGACCGTCAACCGCTGGACGACGAGCTTAGGAGAATAAATTATGAAGGAGCGTGCGCGATCGCCGCGCATCAGTATCTTTTGGCTAAAGGCGAAGAAGGTTTTATCGGCGCCGGAGGAAAAGCCAAAAGCCAAAGGAAAGAGTATTTTGTAGAACTAGGAAACGCAGCGCTAAATTATTTTCTGAGTAAAAAATGGGATTGAAGAAGCTAATAGAAGCCTCGCGCCGGTACGGCAAAGATATATCCAACGTAATTGCGGGGGGCGGAAACACTTCCGTAAAGGAAGGGAACGTCCTTTGGGTGAAAGCAAGCGGTTTTGAACTGGGAACGATCAATGAAAGCGGCTTTGTCGCATTGGATAGGGACGGCCTTCGAAAATTATCCGCCTTTAAATACAGTGACAATGAAATTGAAAGGGAGAACCAGGTAAAATCGGATTTGCTGAAGAGCAGGATTTACCCCGAAAAGAACCAACGCCCTTCGGTGGAAGCCAGCGTCCATGACGCGATTCAATATAAATTTGTCGTTCACTTGCATCCTACACTCGTAAACGGCGTATTATGCGCCCGCCATTCTGAGAAGCATATAGGAGAGATGTTCCCCGAGGCCGTTTATCTTCCCTATATTACGCCCGGTTACATCCTGTTCAAGGAGGTGGAAAAGCAAAACGAGGGGTATAAGTCGAAGCATGGGCGATACCCCAAAGTATTTTTCCTTGAAAACCACGGCATATTTGTCGGCGCAGACACTATCACGGAAATCGACGCCACATATGCAAACATTTTTAATAAAATCAAGGAAAGGACCGGCGTTCCCGCTCCCATAGAAGAGGTCCCTGCTCCCAGGCAAATTGTAGAGGTTCTTCCCGCCATCCGGGCCGCCCTCTCTACGGACTCGTTGAAGACGGCGCGAATCCGCAACAATACGCTGATCAATAAATATATTTCCGACCCCGCTCTTGTTCATAAAATTGACAAGCCGTTAACCCCGGACGGAATTGTGTATTGCAAACCCCACCCCTTGTATCTCGAAAACAATGGAGATACAAAGACCCTTCTTGAAGAGTTCAGGGAAAAGCTGGAGGCATACAGGACTCAAAATCGACATGATCCAAAGATTATTCTGGCAAGAGGCCTGGGGATGATCGCCGTGGAAGAAAACAGCAGGTCGGTGGAAGCGGCGCTCGACGTTTTTGAAGACGTGATAAAAGTGGTCGATTTGGCGGAAAACTTTGGCGGAGTTCGCCCCATGTCTCCCGAAGCGATCAGGTTCATCCAGAATTGGGAGGTCGAAGCCTACCGCAAAAGCCTGTTAAAAGCGGAAACCAAAAGCGCAGTCGATTCAAAGGTTGTAATCGTGACCGGCGGCGGCCAGGGGTTTGGCAAAGGCATCGCCGAAGGATTGATCCGGCAAGGCGCCAACATTGTAATCGCCGACGTAAACCAGGGGGCGGGCGAAAAGACTGTCGACGACTTAATCGAACAAGGCTTTAAAAACAAACCGCTGTTCGTAAAAACGAATATCGTGGAAGGCGGCGATCTCGACAACCTTGTATTTGAAACCATAAAACATTTTGGGGGAATCGATGTGTTGATCAGCAACGCCGGAGTATTGAGAGCCGGAAGCCTTGAAGAATTGACGGAAGAGCAATTCGATCTGGTCACCCGGGTCAATTACAAAGGATATTTTATGTGCGTGAAACATATCAGCCCGGTTATGAAGCTGCAGCATGCCTATAACAAATCGATGTTCATGGACATCATCCAGATCAACAGCAAATCGGGATTGCAAGGCAGCAACAAAAATTACGCATACGCCGGGGGGAAATTCGGCGGAATCGGGCTTACGCAGTCGTTTGCGTTGGAGCTGGTTCCATTCAACATCAAAGTGAACGCCATTTGCCCGGGCAATTTCTTCGAAGGGCCGTTGTGGTCGGATCCTGAAAAAGGTTTGTTCGCGCAATACCTGGCGGCGGGCAAAGTTCCCGGCGCAAAGACGGTGGCAGACGTAAAGAAGTATTATGAATCGAAAGTCCCGATGGAAAGGGGATGCTATCCCGAAGATGTGGTGAAGGCGATTGTTTACGCCATCGAACAAACATATGAAACCGGTCAGGCCATCCCGGTTACCGGCGGGCAAGTGATGCTAAAATAAACTCAAGAACAAGACATGAAAACAAAAGCAGTCAGATTATATGGCAAAAACGATCTAAGGCTTGAAGAGTTCGATCTGCCAAAAATGAAAGACGACGAGATACTTGCAAGAGTAGTGAGCGACAGCCTGTGTATGTCGTCGTATAAGGCCTCAAAGCAGGGCGCCGATCATAAACGGGTGCCGGACAACGTAGCCGAGAACCCCGTAATCATCGGTCATGAATTTGCCGGGGAAATTCTTGAAGTGGGCAGGAAATGGAGGGATAAATTTACCCCGGGGAGTAAATTTTCCATACAACCCGCGCTAAACTACAAAGGAAGCCTCGACGCGCCCGGCTATTCATATCCCTATATTGGCGGAGACGCCACCTATGTGATTATCCCCAATGAAGTGATGGAAATGAATTGCCTGCTTCAATATGAGGGCGAAGGGTACTTCCCCGCCTCCCTTTCTGAACCCTACTCCTGCGTTGCGGGCACTTTCCACGCCCATTACCATACCAGGCCGGGAAGTTATGTTCATCAGATGGGAATTGTCGAGGGAGGCGCTATGGCTATCCTCGCCGGAGCGGGACCAATGGGTTTGGCGGCAATAGATTACATCATCCATTGCGACCGCAGGCCCGGCCTCCTTGTCGTTACCGATATTAGCCAGGACAGGCTTGACAGGGCAAAGACCATCCTTCCTGAAGCCGAAGCCGCCCGGAATGGCGTCGATTTGAAATATGTGAATACCGCAAACTACAACGATCCTGTGAAGGAGCTGAGATCATATACCGGGGGGAAAGGGTATGACGATGCGCTTGTATTTGCGCCTGTGAAAACGCTGGTCGAACAGGCCGACGCCCTGCTTGGCTTTGACGGCTGCCTCAATTTCTTCGCGGGGCCGTCCGATCCCAATTTCAAAGCGGAATTCAATTTCTACAACGCCCACTACCAGTTCACTCATATTGTTGGCACCAGCGGGGGTAATACAGACGATATGATTGAATCTCTGGATCTGATGTCGAAAGGCCTGATCAACCCCTCGATATTGGTCACGCACATCGGAGGACTAAACGCCGTGGCAAGCGCCACTTTAAATCTTCCCAATATCCCTGGCGGGAAAAAACTCATTTACACCCATCTTGACCTTGAGCTAACCGCGATCGACGATTTTAGCGAGAAAGGCAAGACCGATCCTTTGTTCAGCGAATTAGATAAGATCTGTAAAAAACATAATGGGCTCTGGTCGGTGGAAGCCGAAAGTTACCTGTTAACCCACGCGCCAAAGTTGGTTTCATAATGTAAGGATCGCTGGGATGAAGGTTTGAGGGCGATCCGTCGCGTCCAGGGTTTCGCCATTGATTCATGCCGGAACGTTGCTGACGCGCGCCGGGACAACCCTTGCGGCGCTCCAGGTCCTTTAAAAATCGACGCAATAAAAAACAGAAATAAATCGTCCAATGAGTATTTATCCCACGCTAAGGATATATCAAAAAGCGTTTTGTAAAATAGTAAAAAGTTAGGCGAAGACTTGGCGCTTGTACTTTTCTTGAATAAATCATTTCATCTGTATGCGTCAATTGATTTATTTTCGTTGCGTAATTAAATAACAGTATTGAAGATGGCCTTTAAATTTTATTCAGCGGTAGCGGTGATTGTCCTGGTTTTTCAAGCGCCCTTGGCGGCGGCAAATCGTCTTTTCGATCCCGTATCAAGCGTCGATTCCCTGCAAGCGGAAATGTTGAATTGGCAACATCGCGATCCACAATTGGATCAAATCGCGGGAACCAGCGTCGAAAGAGCCTGGAAAGAATTGTTGCCCTTGAAGAAAGCGGCTCAAACGGTAGTGGTGGCGATTATCGATAGCGGGGTGGATATCGACCATGAAGACCTGGAGGGCACGATTTGGGTCAACGAAGATGAAATCCCCGGCAATGGAATAGACGACGACAACAACGGGTATATCGACGACATCCATGGATGGAATTTCCTGGGAACGCGCGACGGCAAAAATATTGAATTTGAAAATTATGAATACGCTCGCATTGTAAGGAAATACAAGGATGAATTCGGACATGTCGCCAACGAAGCCGAACTGCCGGAAGACCTTCGCGACGACTACAGGCTTTACCGCCGCAGTCTGAAAAAATTTACCAGCGAATGGGAAAGGCTGGAAGCCGAAAGAATGAGCCTCCAGATCTTTGAAGAAAGACTCGCTTACGCCGAGTCAAAGATTGCCGAAAGCCTTGGCAAAAAAGATTATACCCTCTCCGAACTCATGAAGCTGAATTCCACTGACGAAGAGGTGAACAACGCCCGTTTTTTCCTGCTTTCCATCTACCAAAGAGGATTCTCTAAAGACGCTTTGGCTGAATTAAAGGAATATGTGGACGCCAACCTCAATAAGCGCCTGAATTTGTCGTATAATCCCCGCGCGTTGATCAACGACGACCCTGAAGACATCACCGATCGCAATTACGGCAACAACGACGTAAAGGGCCCCAATCCAAGCCACGGCACGTTCGTAGCGGGAATAATCGCCGCCAGAAGAGACAATAATATCGGCATTGACGGTATCGCCGACAATGTGAAGCTGATGATCCTGAGAGCTGTGCCAGACGGCGACGAATATGATAAAGACGTGGCTCTCGCCATCCGCTATGCGGTGGACAATGGCGCGAACATTATCAACATGAGCTTCGGCAAAAACTTCTCTCCCCAAAAAGAATTTGTGGACGAAGCCATCCGCTACGCCGTAGAAAACAATGTCCTCATTGTGCATGCCGCGGGCAACGACGCAGTGAATATCGATAAACATATCCACTATCCTACCCCCCGTCTGGGAAGCAAGGAAAAGGCCGCTTCCGTAATCACAGTGGGCGCCGCAACCATGTATCTGGATCGCCGACTGCCGGGCGATTTTTCGAATTACGGCAGAGAACATGTCGACCTGTTCGCTCCCGGCGTCGATATGATTTCCCTTTATCCTGGCAACAAGTACAACTTGGGGAGCGGAACAAGCTTTTCAAGCCCGGTTGTCGCCGGAATCGCCGCCCTGGTGTGGTCGCGGCATCCGGAATTGACCGCTTTGCAATTAAAGGAATTGCTCTTGGAAACGGCCCAAAAATACTCCAACCAGAAGGTATATCTCCCCGCTGAATCCGAGAAGAGAAAAACAGTCAGGTTTAAAAAGCTGTCAAACACCGGCGGGCTGATCAACGCCTGGGAAGCCCTTAAAAAAGCGGAATTCATTGCAAGCGCCGAATAAAGTTACTCCAAAAACAAGGATTTTCTAAAATCCTTGATATATTCGTCATAAATAAATTGTTTAATCAAAATGAATGGGGTCATCTTAAAAAGACTCAGGGGAGTCGGCGTTCTTGCTATTCTCTTTCTATCGGTTCCCGCCTTCGGTCAGAATCTTTCTCGCCTGGTTTCAGAACATAATGTCCTTAAAGCAAGGGAATGGGAATACAAGAAAAAAGTGAGCTATGAAAGCGTCGTGGGAATCCCGTATTATACAAATGACTACGTCAAGTGCGTCGTTTATGCGCACAGCCGCGACTCCATTACCCTTGATTTGCGATTCGATTTGTTCATCAACGAAATGGAATACCGGCAGAACGAAATCTTGATGTGGCTGGACAAAGAACAAATAAAAGGGTTGAAATATGGCGCCGAGAAAGTTACCGTCGCCGAAATTGCCGGCGAAACCGATCCCGCCTATCTGTTCGTCGTTGAAGATGGCCCTTACTCTTTATTGCTCAGGAAGTCCGTCGCATTTAGAGACACCGAACCGCCAAGAGCTTATACCGATCCTTTGCCCCAGCGATTCGAACCCGAAGACGACGTCTACTATATAAAAAACGGCAATTTCCCCGCGCAACCCGTCATGTCAAAAAAGCAGCTTGACGATATTGTGGTCGGCAAGCCCGGGGCCGTCGAATTTGTGAAAAAACAAAAAACCAAACCCGCAAAGGAAAAAGATCTCATAAAATTGGTCCAATTCCTGAATATGCTCTGACACCATTTGGACTAGGGAATTCATTGCAGGCGCCGAATAATGTTTCGCCAAAGTGGAAAAGAATAATCAGAAATAATAGGATTTTAGAAAATCCTTGTTATCTTCGTCATAAATAAAAATTGTCTGATCAAAATGAATGACGTCATTTTAAGAAAACTCAGGGGAATTAGCGTTCTTGTAGCCGTTTTTTTCCTATCGGCACCGGCATTCGGTCAGCCTGCGCTTGCCAACCTGATTACAGAGCATAATATCCTCAAGGCGAGAGAATACAAAAGAGAATTGAGCTATGAAGCCATCGCTGGGAATCCCTATTTTACAAAAGACTACGTCAAGAGCGTGATCTATGTAACCGGCCGGGATTCCATTACGCTTGATTTGCGATTCGATTTGTTCATCAACGAAATGGAATACAAGCAGAACGAAATCTTGATGTGGCTGGATAAAAAACAGATAAAAGGATTGAAGTATGGCGACAAGAAAGTTATCGTCGCAGAAATAGCCGGCGAAACCGAACCTGTTTATTTGTTCGTCCTTGAAGACGGCCCCTACTCTTTACTGCTCAGGAAGTCCGTCGCCTTCAAAGACGCCGAACCGCCAAGGCCTTACGCGGAGCCTTTGCCGCAACGATTCGAAACCGAACACGACTCCTATTATATAAAAAACAACAACTTTCCCGCGCAGCCAGCCATGACAAAAAAGCAGCTTGACGATATTGTGGCCGGCAAGCCCGAGGCCGTTGAATATGTGAGAAAACAAAAGACCAAACCGGCGAAAGAAAAAGATCTTAGGAAATTGGTTCAGTTCCTGAACACGTTATAACATCTCAAATTGGTTTTTTAAGCGATTGCGAATGCTGGTTCGGCGTTCGCAATCTTTTTATTCAGCCGTAGCCATTCCACATTTTCTCGCATTTTATAAATAAATACCATATCCCCATGCTGTAATTACCCGCCAATAGAATATATTTGTCATAGTATTCTCACTTTTTAATCATATCGCTATGAACCCTATCCTTCAAAATCCCATCGTCAATTTTTTCGTCGATTTGATCATCCGGCTTCGCATTTTCATGTTTAAAACCAATGGCAGGCTTCCCCTCGACTATCATTGGAAGAGAAGAATCATCAAGTTGAGTTATCTCAACAGAGACGCCTGGCGCAAGAACGGCGTCGATATACCCGAGCTGAAGAAGAAATCGATCGCTTTTCTGTCGTCCAATTTCAACGGGTACAAAGACCCCTCCTGGACATTGTTTTACTCCAGGCTTAACGGGATCGCCGATCACAGGTATATTCCCGAAGACCTTTATTACGATCTCATTGAAAAGAAGCTAAATCACCAGGACCTGATCAAGGCCTACAAGGATAAAAATATGTACGACAAGCTACTCCCCGAGGTAAATTTCCCCAACACTGTAGCGCGCATCATGAAAGGCCGGATATACAACCGGAATTACCATCCTATGCCGCGGCATGAATTGGAGCAGGCCGGACGCGACAATCGCAAACTCGTATTGAAACCCGCCATCGACAGCGGCGGCGGAAAAAATGTGGTTATCGACGACGCCGGCGTTGTTCTTGATCATATCCGGGATATCCTCGACAGCGCCGAGCATCCCAACCAAAAGAATTATATCGTCCAGGAACATATTTGCCAGCATCCCGATATCTCCAAATTTCATCCCGAGTCGATCAATACGCTGAGAATTATGACCATGAGAATCGACAACGAGATTGTCCACCTTTCTTCAGCCTTGAGAATGGGCAGGCACGCTTGTTGCTCAGACAACGTCACCGCCGGCGGCATTGGCTGCGGAGTCGATCAGGAAGGAAGGCTGAAAAAATATGCATATGACAAACTCTTTAAAAGCTTTGAAAGGCATCCCGACACCGGCCTACGTTTTGAGGGCGAGAAAATACCAAGGTACCGCGACCTCGTAAATATGACGATCAATCTCCATAAAAACATGATCTATTTCGACATCATCTCATGGGACGTCACCGCCGGGTTGGACAATGAACTTTATGTGATTGAGATGAACCTGTATTACCAGGCGCTAAATCACCTCCAGGTGGCAAACGGCCCCATATTTGGCCGAAACACTGAAAGAGCGTTGGAAATATTGAAAGGAAAGATACTGCCCTAAGAAGGCCCGGGAATAGTTTTATTTTTTAACGCCTGCATACATCAGGTATAGCCGCCGCCCAATATCGCAACCCCGCATAATCGTATCCGCGGCATTCTTAAAAAATCAAAAGGAAGCTTTTATCAAACATCGAAAAATGTCGCGGAGGGCCGTCAAACCTTCCGCAGCCTATCTTTTTACAAACCGTTTTTTTAAAAACTCATTAAAGGCAAGCAGCAACGCCATTGAAAAGATCACCGTAGTCAGAATCATGACGAAGTCAAAATCGACAAAACGGCGGACGACATTTCCCACCTGGCTGACGATGCCCGAATCGCCGATTTCCTGTCCCACAGACATCCCCGCAACAAAGAGGAGCCCCAGGATTATCCATGCGATTATTTTCCCCTTTATGTCAAGAATGGGCTTTGCCGAAGCCGGCGAACTGGCCACATTCATCTTTTGCATAAACTTTTCGGTGAAATGACGCGGCGCAGGCTCTATTTGTTCGCCATGTTGCAACAATTGCCTGATGATCATTTCTTCACGCTCGTCGTCAACGCTTTTTTTCATATCAAATCGTTAATTTCATTTTTCAACTTTAAAGACAGATGATGCAGTATTTTTTTACGAATCCTGTGCATCCGTACTTTTACATTCTCGACTGTGAGTCCCGTGATCGACGCAATTTCATTGAAGTTGTGATCATAGTCGTAATACAAATTGATCAACAATGCGTCTTCGCCGGGCAAGGCGGCAAGCGCGTCGCGCACCAGCTTCCGCTTTTCATCCGCCGCCATCTGCTCAATGCCGTTTCCAAGGTCGCCGACCGCAAAACGGCTGTCTTCAAAAGGATAATCCGCCATATTCGTAAAAAATTTTGCAGCGCGGGTTCTGCTAATCGCCGTGTTGAACGCTATCCGGTATAGCCATGTGGAAAATTTCGACTTGAAATTAAAATCCTTCAACGCGCCAAAAGCTTTCATGAAACTGTCCTGGGCGGCCTCTTCGGCTTCTTCGTTGTTTTTGCAAATCCTGAAAGCAATATTGTACACGTAGTCCTTGTATTTATCCACAATATACCGGCAAGCCGACATATTGCCGTCCAGAATTTTCTTCAGCGCGATTTCTTCCAGAATTTCTTTCATGCGCTCATAAGACGCTCCATTCAGGCCAATGGTTACAGCAGAGTTTGACAATTTAACATCTTTTTTCAATCGCCGCCGGGTTTGTTTTATTGAATGAAACAGGATAGTTTCGAAAGCAAAACAAAGTTTTCATGCTGGAAATAACGCGTCTAAGGAAAACCTATTCCGAACGGACAGTCCTGGATATCCCCCATATGGTCTTCGAAAAGGGCGCTTATGCGATTAAAGGATCGAACGGTTCGGGCAAGACCACTTTTTTCAAATGCATATGCGGAATAGCCGGATTTGAGGGCGACTGCCTGATCGAGGGGGTAAGCATGAAAAAAGAGCCCGTCGCCTACCGCAGGCTGATCAGCCTTGCCGAAGCCGAGCCGCAGTTTCCAAGGTTCCTGACGCTGAACGACTTGCTGCGCTTTGTAGGAAAAGCAAGGAGAGCGGGCGATTTGCAAATTGAGGAATTGAAAGAGGCTTTTGACCTGGAAAGCTTTATGACGCAACCCGTAAGAACATGGTCGTCGGGAATGTTAAAAAAGGCCGCGCTGGCCCTGGCCTTCATGGGAAATCCGAAGATAATTTGCCTCGACGAGCCGTTCACTACCATTGACAGGCCCTCGCTGCGGAATTTTATTGAGTTGGCGGCGAAATACCGTCGACAATACGGAACCGCCTTCCTAATTTCCTCGCACGTGAAAGACGCCCATACCTGGCGCGACTACGACGCCGTATATGAGATTGTGAATGCAAACCTTGTAATCCGGAGCGGGCAGGATGAATAGCGTTGTTGTAAAAACCCTATCCACCCCATTTTACAGGGCCAATGCGGCGTTTTTTATGGTTGCAATCTACGTCGCTTTTGGCCTGATGAGAGGCTCCGACCACATCGCCATCGCGCAAATGATTGCGGTCAGCATGCCGCTTTCCGCCTTTGCCCTCCTTTTGCTGAGCGCATACGTTTTGAAAACCTTCCTGTTCATCCGGAACCAGTTAATCCATCCCTCGTACCGCGTCATTCGCGAGGCCGCGCTATTCCAGCCAAAGGAAATGTGGACTTTTCTGGCGGTCGCTCAATTTACCGTCAACCTTCCCGTCTTGTTCTACGCCTTGTTTGTCATGTATTTCCAGGCCGCAATGGGCGCTTGGGGAAATTTCCTGGCCTTTTTCTGTTTTATTCCGCTGTCGACCGCGGCGCCGTGCCTTTTATACCGCAATCTTATTTACGGACCGCTTCCGGAGAAAAGGCTATGGACAGGGCGCAGGATAATAGACAAAAAATTCTGCAAACCGCAGTTCACATGGTTTTTGTTTCATCTTGCCGACAATAAGCCGGGAAATCTGTTCCTCACAAAACTGTTGTCGTTTGCCTCGGTGGGAGCTTTCGCGTTATTCCACGCCACAGACGATTACGACTGGCGTGTGGCGGGGTTGGGCGCGTTGTTCGCCTTTAGCGCCAATCTGCCCTTAATAATAGAATACAACGAATTCGACCGGTTAATGCAGGTTTTCAGAAACGTCCCGGTGAAGGCGTGGAAAGGGATTGCCGACGTCGCCGCCACATGGTTCATCCTTTTAATCCCGGAATTCCTGCTTTCATGGCGATTGTTTCCTTCCAGCCTGCCTTTGGAAACCTATTTTATCCTGATGGGATTTGGCTATGCCTTTTGCCTGGCGCTTGTCCAAATCCCGTTATTGAGGAACTGGAATGATAAGGCGCTGATCAGGCTTCATTTTTTCACCATCATTTCCCTGTTCATTTACATCTTGTACGGCTTTTCTCTCCTCCTCCTGGCTGTTTTATTTGCCATTGTCTTTTTATATGGCAGAATTGGTTATTACCGCTTTATTGTGAAAAAGGATAACTGAGGCCCTGGCATTACAAAAAGGATTAGGTGCAGGTCGCCCATTGCTGGCCCTTTGAGCTTCCAGCTCTCGACTGTGAGTAAAAATCAGGCGCCGTCGAGTTAAAATTCTGTCAACGTTGATATAAATTCAGTCAACGTCGAGTGAAATTCAATCAACCGCGACTAAAAATCTGTCGAGCTCGAGTAAAAATCTGTCAGGCTCGAGTAGAAACTCACTCAACCTTGAGGTAAATTCAGTCAACGTTGACATAAATTCCGTCAAGCTTGACTGAAAATCTGTTAGGCTCGACTAAAATTCTGTCAGCGTTGATTAGCAATCTACTCTCCGTTGAGTGAAAATCAATCAACGGAGAGTAAAAATTAGTCGCCGGCGAGTGAAATTCAGTCATGCTCGATAGAAAATCAGTCAACCGCGACTAAAATCCTGTCAACGTTGAGTAAAATTCAGTCAAGCTCGAGTTAAAATCAGTCAAGGTTAAGCGATTTACTCAACGTCGGGTAGAATGCCATCAAAAAGAGGACGATAAATTTATTTCAAAGGTCGAGCGTTTCGGAGCGCCGTCAAGGGAGGTTTCGGATCGACCCGTCAACAAATCGCCGGATGGACGCGCCGGTATTGGCGTTTTTCTTAATTTTGCCGCGGGTGGTCCCCAACAAATGCCAGTTTTTATTTGTTCAACCATAAATCATTTTTAATGGAGAATATGTCCAATTACTGGGATAGCCTGGTCGATCTTGCCGTAGCCTATATCCCGAAATTCCTTTTGGCGGTTGTCACTCTGATTATCGGCGTATGGCTGATTAAAAGGATTGCCCGTTCGCTCAGACGGTTTATGGAGCGGCGCAACCTCGATCCTTCCGTCGTGCCTTTTCTATCTACCGTCGCGTCGATCGCCTTGTACGTCATGCTGTTCCTTAGCGTGGCGGGGATGGTCGGCATTGAGACCACATCCTTCATCGCCGCTCTTGGCGCGGCAGGACTGGCCATTGGATTGGCTTTACAGGGCAGCCTGGCTAATTTCGCCGGCGGCGTGATGTTGTTGATCTTCAAGCCTTTCCGCGTCAACGACGTGATCGAAGCCCAGGGCGTGATTGCGCAAGTAACGGAGATACAGATATTTCACACTATTCTCAAAACTTTCGACAACAAAACCATCATCCTGCCCAACGGTCCGCTGCATAACGACAAGATCATCAATTATTCCACCGAAAAAACCAGGACCGTGGAGTGGATTTTTGAAATCAGCTATAAAGACAGCATCGACAAAGCCCGCGAAATCATCCACAGGATTGTGTACTCCGATCCAAGAACGCTAAACGCCGCGACGCCTTTTATCAATGTGTCCGAACTGGGCCAGAATGGCGTGCGCCTCAAGGTAAGGGCGGTTGTGAACGGAGCCGACTACTGGGGCCTTTTCTTTGAAGTGAATGAGAAAGTTAAAAAGGCGTTCGACCAGGAAGGGATTACGATTCCTTTCCCGCAAACGGAAGTACGCCTGCATCAGGACTATTAATTTTTAGATATGATATGAAAAGAACATTTTTTACAACCGTTGCGCTGATTTTATTATTTCACAGCCATGTTTCTTCTCAAGCTCCGGCGGATACGCTTTGGCGGCATTCCCTTAGGGTTGGGCTCAATTTCAATCAAAACGCGTTCAACGCCAACTGGATTGGCGGAGGCGTCAATTCCATATCCATTGGCTCGCTGTTTAATTATGTAATCCAGTATGAGAATGACAAGTCGGCGTGGCGAAACGAATTTGATTTGCGCTATGGAATTGCCCGCAATGAAAACGAAAGCGCCAAGAAAACCGTCGACAGGCTGTTCATTGACTCCAAATATGGATACAAACTTTCCGACGCCTGGCGCATGTACTCGTCGCTGAATTTTCAAACCCAGTTCGCCCCGGGCTACCAATACAATGAAGACGGCAACCGCGAAGCCAAGATATCCAATTTGATGGCCCCGGCGTATCTTACTTCTTCCTGGGGTTTTGAATATCAGCCCGCCGAGTTTTTCTGGATGAGAATAGGCCCGTTTTCTCCAAGACTTACATTTGTTCTGGACGAAGACCTGCAAGGAAATTTTGGCGTCGATCCGGGCGAATCAGTGCGTTACGAGTGGCTGGCCTTTCAACTGGTGTCGGAACTGAATCGCAACCTGCGCGAAAATCTTAATTTGCGCGCCAGATACGAGTTCTTTGCCAATTATTCCGAAATAGCCCTTAAACGTTTCGACCACCGCCTTGAATTTGTCTTCACTTCGTCTGTTACACGGCTGCTCAATGTGAACCTCGGCGCGATATTGCTTTACGATATCGACCAGATAGACGGACTGCAGGTGAGCGAAGCCTTATCGGTCGGATTGTTGTACCAGATCAGCACGCTGAAAGAATAAGGCGCCTCCTTTGTGTTGCGCCCCCGTTGCCCGCAGGATTGGCGGCGGTCAACGGGCTATCTTTTCCTTCATCCGCCCGATCTTTCCGGTTCGCTCAAAGGAATAGACGGTGTGGTGGAGATCGATATATTCATAAAGCGCCAGGGCTTTGACGTACATATCATAGTCGTCCGGATCTCCCTTGGCGGATAATATATCGCCTTCCGCCGCAAAGAGGTCGGCAATCAGTTCCATGCGGGTAAAGTCCAGTCCATGCTTCTTTTCCAGCTCTTCGGCGATTTTTACGGGAGGCAGGTTTAACAGCCTGCCCTTGTCGGCATGAAGCAATTCATATCCTTTCTGCAGCCACTTTTCGGCTTCTTCATATTTTTCCTCCTTCAAAAGCCCAAGGATTTTGGCGATAAAACGGGCGATTTCCTCCACCAGCCGCAGTATGTAATCCTTCCTGATCATGGCTAAAGGCTCATCATGTCTTTGAATTTCGAAGCCTGCCTGCGGCTCACCTCCACTTTTTCCCCGCCTTTCAGCTTTACCATGAGGCCGCCGTTAAACCAGGGCTCAATGCTATCGATCCAGGTAAGGTTGATGATATGCTTCCTGCTGGCGCGGAAAAAAACATTCTTGTCGAGTCTTTCGTCCAGCGCGTTGAGCGATTTGTGGATCATAGGACGGAAACCGTCGAAATAAATCTTGATGTAATTGCCATCCGATTCGAACAGCCTGACTTTTTCAAGCTTCACAAACCAGCATTTGTCGCCGTCTTTTACAAACACCTGGTCGTTCAGTCCCAGTTTCCTGTTGTCGGCGGGGCTCGCCGGTTCTGCGGGTTCTTCGGGCTTTTCTTTTTTCAGTTTTTCAATGCTTTCGCTAAGCCGTTCGGCGCTTACCGGTTTTAAAAGGTAATCCAACGCATTCACTTCGAACGCCTTCAGCGCATATTCGTCGTAGGCGGTGGTAAAAATCACTTTGGGCGTATATTCCAGCGACTCCAGCAGGTCGAATCCTGTTTTATCCGGCATCTGGATGTCCAGGAAAATTACGTCGGGATTGAGCTGGTTGATCTTTTCGTAGGCGTCGTCGGCGTTCACCGCCTCTCCAACCACTTCTATTTCAACATACCCGTTCAAAAGGCTGATCAATTCTTTCCGGGCAAGCCGTTCGTCGTCGATAATTAAAGCTCTCATATGGATTGCAGGTTTTTGGGTATCCTGATTTCTGTTAATACAAAATTGTCGTCTTCATTTGAAATGCGAAAATACGCCGAAGGGCCGTATATCAGTTTCAGGCGCTGTATGGTGTTGCTGATTCCATAGCCGGCGCCCCGGCCGTTTTCATAGCGTCCGCTATTCCTGATGCGGATGATCAGGGAAGAATCCTCCACCAGGGCGTCGATCCTGATCTCGCCGCCGTTTTTCAGTTTCGAAATACCGTGTTTGATTCCGTTTTCCACCAGCGTCTGGACCATCAGCGGGGGAACCTGGAATTCTGTCGAGGCGGGATGGATATTCATGGCGGTTTTCAGCCTTTCTTCAAACCTTATCGTTTCCAGGTCGAGGTAATCCTTCACGGTTTTTAACTCTTCCCCGAAACTGATGATTTTATTTTTATCCATGATCAGGGAGTTCCGCATGATGTTCGAAAGCTTGGTGATGGCGTTCTTGGCCTTGGCGGGGTTCTCGTCCACAAGCGCCCTGATGCTGTTTAGCGCGTTGAAAATAAAATGCGGGTTTAGCTGCGATTTGAGCTTATTCAGTTCTATTTCATTGATTACGGCGTCGTATTTGAGCGATTTGTTGTAGCTTTCGATATTCCGGTACAGGAAATAAATCATGCTCCAGACGGTGTAGAGGATCATCGCGGCGAACAAATTCATTAAAAGGCCGAAAAAAACATCTTCGGTAAAAAACTGGTTGAAAAGGCGAAGAAGCGCGACCTCAAACAACACATAGGCGGCGCTAAGCAAGACGATGGCCGCCAACGCCTGAGGCGCTATTTTCAGGATGTTGATTCGGATCCATCCCCATTTTTTGATAAAGTATCTGAACAGGTGGGTGGATGAGATGAAGAATACGCCGAGGAGGATGAAACTCAAAATGGTCTCGGGTATGATTCTCCGTTGTCCGATAAGCATAAAAAAGATGTTGACCGATGCGTATAGCGTCCAGCCGGAAATCTGAAAAATCCAATAGATGCGTTTTTTATTCATCCGTAATTTCGGTACAATTGTGTATTGGCGGAGATTTCCCCGTAAAAATATTTTTTTGCAAATTAATGAAATCGCCGCGCTTTTGCCTCATGGCGCGTAAATTATTTGGACGCGGCGCTTTTCAATTTCCCCTGAACGCATATAACGGAAATAAGGAAAGCGACGGCTGTAATGAATTGATAGCGTGTAAGTTACAAGACAAGAAGGGTGTAAAAGAGTTTTGCATTTATTCTATTTTTGTGACCGTTGTTGTTTGACGGGATTAAAAAATGCGCGACCATGCTATGTGACATTTTCCTTTCCCGGAAGTTGAATAACTTTCTGTCAAACGATAATAATTAGAGAGATTCCATGTTTTATTGTATAATTCACGCAAAGTAATTTAAACTAACGAGTAACTTAATAATGGGTATGAACGAAAAGTTTAAGCATCCATATGCTTACGATCCAAAGTATCAGAAGAGGGTAGCCTATTTTTGTATGGAATTTGCCATCGACCAGGCGTTTAAAATATACTCTGGAGGTTTAGGTTTCCTGGCCGGCTCGCACATGCGGAGCGCCTACGAACTGGAACAGAACATGGTGGGGATAGGGATACTCTGGAAGTATGGCTATTACGACCAGATCCGCAAGGGCGACCAGTCGATGGATGTATTGTTTCAGGAGAAATTCTATAGTTTCCTTGAAGATACCGACATCAAGTTTGAAATCAATTTGAATAACCATCCGGTGCTGGTGAAGGCGTATTACCTCGACCCGAAGACCTTTGGATCGGTTCCAATGTTCTTTCTTTCCACCGATTTGCCGGAAAACGATTACCTGGCGCAGACCACTTCCCACAAGTTATATGATTCGGATACGTCGGCCCGCATTGCTCAAAGCATTCTGTTGGGAATCGGCGGAGCCAAGTTGCTGGATATCATCGGACATGAGACGGAGATTTACCACTTCAACGAAGCGCATGCGTTGCCTGCGGCTTTTTACCTGTACAACAAGTTTAAAAGTGTAGAAGAGGTGAAGAAGCGGATTGTCTTCACCACCCACACGCCGGAAGAAGCGGGAAATGAAAAGCACGATATCAGGCTGCTGGAGAAAATGGGCTTTTTCAGCGGAATTCCTTTGGAAGAGGTCCGCAAGATCACCGGCATCAAAGACGGCATATTCAACCACACCCTGGTGGCGCTGCGGCTCGCCAAAATAGCGAACGGCGTTTCGAAGATTCATGGAGAGGTTTCGAAAAAAATGTGGCAGGACTATGAAGGAATATGCCCCATTATTTCAATCACCAACGCGCAGAACAAAAAATACTGGGCGGACAGGCCGTTGAGGGAAGCCCTCGAGAAAAATGATAACGACGCGCTGAAAAAGAGGAAACTTTCGCTGAAAAGAAAACTCTTTGCGTTGGTGGCCGACCAGACGGGCAAGCTTTTCGACCCGGAAGCCCTGACGATTGTATGGGCGCGAAGGTTTGCCGAGTATAAAAGAGCCGACCTGATCACTATGGATATGAAACGCTTTGAGGCGATCATTAACAATAAACAAAGGCCGGTGCAATTCATATGGGCGGGGAAACCTTATCCAATGGATTATAACGCAATCAGCGCCTTTAACAGGCTGGTGCACCTGACGAAGAAATACAAGAATTGCGCGGTGCTGGTGGGTTATGAATTATACCTGTCGCGCTTGTTGAAAAATGGGGCCGACATCTGGCTGAACAATCCCCGCATCACCCGCGAAGCTTCCGGCACAAGCGGCATGACCGCTTCCATGAACGGCGCGGTGAATTTCTCCACCTACGACGGCTGGATTGCGGAATTTGCCAAAGACGGCATCAACAGTTTTATCGTCCCTCCGGTGGATACGTCTCTTCCCACGCATCAACAGGATCAGATCGACGTGCAGAACCTGCTGGATATTCTCGAAAACGAGATCATCCCGATGTATTACGACGAGCCGTGGAAATGGATGGACGTAATGAAAAACAGCATGAAGGACGTGCTTCCATACTTTGACTCCGACAGAATGGCGTACCAGTACTATGAGAAGTTGTATAGTTGGTGATAATTGATTGTGGAACGGCGGATGCGGGACTTGCTCCCGCGTCCCCCGGACTTTACATACTGACCGATTAATTCGCTTTTAGCCCTTCAATTTTCCCGGCCAGGAAGTTTGCGAGGAACTCCACCCACGCCGGATGCGCGTTGAGGCTTTCGACGAAATCCCATTTCTCGCCGCCGGCTTCGAGAAACATGTGTTTGAATTCTTCGCCCACTTCGATGGTCGTTTCCAGGCAATCCGCCACAAACGAAGGAGAAAACGCCAGGACTTTTTTATAGCCTTTGGCAGGCAACTGTTTCAGGAAATCGTCGGTGTAAGGTTGTATCCATGGGTCGTTGCCCAATCTCGATTGGAAAGTCGTCGCATACCGGCCGGCAGGAATGCCCAGGGCCGAGGCCAGCAATTTCGTATTTTCGTAACATTGGGCCCGGTAGCAAAACTCATTCTTTTCGCCATACACCGCGCAACAAGCGTCGTCGAGCCGGCAATAATTGTCGCGCGACGCCTTCATGATTTGCCTTTCCGGCACGCCGTGATAGCTGAATACAAAGAAATCATAATCTTCCTTTTCCAGGTATGGCGCGGCGATGGCGGTTAGCGTTTTTATAAACTCCGGATGATCGAAGAATTTGTCGATGAACAGCAATTCCGGAATAACCTGCCGCTTCCTGATTATCTCCATGCATTTATCCATGATCGACCCGGACGTCGCCGACGCATATTGCGGAAACAACGGCGCAATCACAATCCGCGAAAGGTTGTGGGAAGCCAGTTTAGAGAGCCCTTCCTTGATGGAAGGGTTTTGATACCTCATGGCGAGCTCTACCACGACGCTATCGCCAAGCCTTTCCTGCAGCGCGTCTTTCAAATCATTTCCATAAAACAACAGCGGCGAACCGCGGTCGCGCCACAGTTTTTTATAAACCGCCGCCGATTTGGGAGCCCTGAAAGGCGCGATGATCAGGTTTACCAACGCCCAACGGGAGACAAAGGGAATGTCGATCACCCTTTTGTCCATCAGGAATTCGCGCAGGTATATTCTCACATCCTTCACGCGGAAGCTGTCAGGCGTTCCGAGGTTTACAAGCAGGATTCCCGTCTTCTGAAGTTTATTTTTCAATTTGGCGATAATGGGTTAAATTTGAGGAAATTGATTTTTTTGAAGCCAAAAATACTGATTAAAGAGGGGATCATACAATTATTTTTTTGCGCAAGCGGCATTATAGAAAATATTGATATATTTAATCCCTTAAGAAACGTCAAAATAAAGCAAAGCAATGGGAGAACTGTCAACAACTTATATGGGTCTGCAGCTGAAAAATCCGATCATCGTATCGAGTTCCAGCCTGACCAATAATATAAACAGCATAAAAAGCTGTGAAAACTCCGGAGCGGCCGCGGTTGTCCTGAAGTCGCTTTTTGAGGAGCAGATTGCCGCCGAGATTGGAGAAATAGAAAAAGACCATTCCGTCGATTCACATCCGGAAGCCGTCGATTATGTTCGCCAGTTGGGGATCGACCTGAAAGCCGATTCTTACCTGGAACTCATCAGGCAAGCAAAGAATGAGGTTGAGATACCTGTGATCGCCAGCTTGAACTGCATTTCCAACGATCGCTGGACTGAATTTGCAAGGAGCATCGAACAAGCCGGCGCCGACGCGCTTGAGTTGAACATCGCGCTCATGCCGCGAGATATTTACACGGGAGCGCGCGAAATCGAGGAAGAGGTGGTAAATATTGCCGCTTCGGTAAGGAAAATGGTGAAAATTCCTGTGGCCGTTAAGATAGGCCCTTATTTCACTTCCCTGCCTAAAATGGCGGAGCAGCTTCAGCAGGCGGGAGTGGATGCGTTGGCGTTGTTTAACCGCTTTTACCGCCCGGACATTGATATTGAGAATATCGAGGTGATTTCAGGCTACCGGTATAGCGCCCCGGAAGAGATCGCCCTTTCATTGAGGTGGATAGCCATTCTATCCAGGCAGTTGAACATTGACCTTGCCGGATCGACCGGAATTTTCGACGGAGCGGGGGTGATCAAGCATTTGTTGGCGGGCGCTAAAGCGGCGATGATATGTTCTACCCTGTTTATTAACGGTTTCAAACAGATCGGCATCATGCTCGATCGCATCCGTTTCTGGATGGACACGCATAATTACCAATCGTTGGATGATTTCAGGGGTTTGCTAAGTAAGAAAAATATTCAAAAACCAGCGTATTTTGAAAGGCTGCAATATATAAAGGCCTTGGTTGGAATAGAATAAGGCATGTTTTCCATGACGGCGTCATTCTTTATGCGACCGGAGACGATGTAATATAATTAGGCCGTGGGAAACTTTTTTAAAATGAACGGCGTAATTATTATAAAACAATTGGCGATGATGGATATTATCAATAATGCAATCAAAGCGCACGCAGACAAGGGACAGCGGCTGGAGGCGATTAAAAACTATATTAAGAAAAGATACAATATAGTGATCGACAACAAAGCTCTGCAGGAGCGGTTGCGCTCGATGAAGATAGGATTTAAATAGCGCCTCCCATTGATTGATTGATAACTTAAGTCGTTATTTCATAACAATAAGGCTCCTCCGTTCGTAATTATAGCGTCATTCATTTTAACGCCTGAAAGCCAGTAAAAAAAACCGTAGGGTTTTTTGGTTTTCAATTTATTCATAATATATTACTTTTGCAGTTTATTTAGGAACTAAATCGATTGATCATAATCATGAGCGAAGAAAAACTAAGATACTCGCCGGAAGAACTGGCGGAGTTTGAGCAACTAATCCTTGAGAAGCTTGAAAAAGCGACGGGAGAACTGAAGGCGCTGAAGGAATCGTTGAGCCGGGCGAACGACGAAAGCACCGACGTCACCGACGGCAACAGCAAACTGCTAGAAGACGGAGCCGACACCGCGGAAAAGGAAAGCCTGAGTCAGTTGGCGGCGCGGCAACAAAAGTTTGTGAATCAGTTGCAAAACGCTCTGGTAAGAATCAAAAATGGCACATACGGCATATGCGTCGATACCGGGAAATTGATCTCAAAAGACAGGCTTCGCGCTGTGCCTCATACCATGCATTCAATCGAAGCAAAATTGAAAAAGCAATAGTTTGGACTTTCTGCTTTGTCATATAGAAGCGCTTATCTTTTGCGCTCCTTCGCCATTAAAAATTGAGGATATTAAAAACTGCTTGACGGAAATGTTTGAAGCCGACGTGCCTGTTCAGGATATTGAACAGGCCATCGAGCGGCTGCAGGCGAAATATGACGACGACAATTTCGCTATACAGATTATCAAATCCGGGGGCGGTTACCAGTTCCTTACCAAGCCCGCCTACCAGGCGAGCATTGGAATTCTGCTGAAACAGCAGTCGAAAAAAAGGCTGTCTGTTTCCGCGCTTGAAACGCTCTCTATCATTGCATATAAACAACCGGTTTCCAAGCCGCAGATTGAACAGATCAGGGGAGTCAATTGCGACTACGCCATTCAGAAGCTTCTGGAAAAAGAACTGGTGGAGATCAAGGGGAAATCGGACGGACTGGGGAGGCCGTTGCTTTATGGCACTTCTCAAAAATTCATGGATTATTTTGGCATCAACAGCCTCGACGAGCTTCCCACCCTGAAAGATTTCAAAGAAGATGAGAATGAGGCGGGAGTTCCCAAAGATTAAACCAAACCAAGCATATTCCTTTCTTCCATCTTGTCGTTTAACAACAACTAACCTTATCAAAGAATCCCTATGAAAAGAAAAAACCAGGACGGCCGCGCCTTTGAGAACAGGAAAAGAACCGCCAGAGGCAAGGATGGAGGCAAGCCTTTTATGAAGGGAAGCCGCCCCGGATCGAAAACCGGGCGTTCCATAGAAACACCGAAAGCGGCGGAAAAGCCGGATGAGATGCGGTTGAACAGGTATATCGCCAAGTCGGGGATATGCTCGCGGCGCGAGGCCGACGCGCTAATCGAACAAGGACTGGTGAAAGTGAACGGCAAACCCGTGACGGAACTGGGCTTTAAAGTGAAGATGACGGATACCGTGAAGGTGAAGGGCAAGCTTATAAAGCCCGAAAAATTCGTATACGTGCTGTTAAATAAGCCCAAGGATTTTATCACCACTACCGACGACCCGTTCGACAGGAAGACGGTTATGCAGCTCGTGGCTTCTGCATGCGAAGAGCGCATATATCCTGTGGGACGGCTTGACAGGAATACCACGGGCCTGCTGCTGTTTACCAACGACGGCGAACTGGCCGAGAAGCTGGCGCATCCTTCGGGCAATGTAAAGAAGGTTTACCAGGTAGATCTTGACAAGCCGCTTACCAATGAGGATTTCCAGAAAATCGTCGATGGAGTGGAGTTGGAAGATGGGAAGGCTTATGTGGACGATCTGGCGATTGTCTCGCCCGACCGGCGTTCGGTGGGGATTGAAATTCATATCGGCAAAAACCGCATTGTCAGGCGTATATTCGAGAGCCTGGGGTATCAGGTGGTTAAACTGGACCGCGTGATGTACGCCGGCCTCACCAAGAAAGACCTGCCCCGGGGCAAGTGGCGCCGCCTGACAGAACAGGAGGTCATTCGCTTGAAGCATTTTGTGAAGTAATTTGCCGGGTTGCAGGTCGCTATTTTCTTTCCTCATTAACCATTATTGCCCGGTTTCGTCCTTCTTCGCCAGTCGTCAGGGCAGGAGCGCGCAATCCTCAGATTGCAGTCGCGCATCGCTCCTCCTGACCGGTCCAATGCAATGCAAATTCTTCCCCGCTTTATGGGCGTTTTCGGTTTATCCATAAAAAATATGCCCACGATAATGCGTGAATCCCTCATTCCGGCGTAAGAATTTCTTATTCCGACGTGAGAATATCATCTTCCGACATGTGAATATGGTATTCCGACGTCTGAATACGGTATTCAGACGTGTGAATCTCATCTTCCGACGTGTGAGTACCATCTTCCGATGTGAGAATCTCGTATTCCGACATGTGAGCGCCGTGTTCCGACGTGAGAATCTCGTATTCCGACGTGTGAGTATCATGTTCCGGCGTGAGAATCTCGTATTCCGACGTGTGAGTATCATGTTCCGGCGTGAGAATCCCTCATTCTCACATAAAACATTCCTGCCGATGTGGAATAACGAAAAGGCGAGCGGTGTGAGCAATGTTCATCCGGCGATTTGAGGGCCGCAATTGCCGGCGGTTGGCGACTATCCTTGCAAGCCTCAACGTGGGCGGCAATCGAATCGGCATAGGATTGGGCCCTCTGCTTCAGCAACAGCCAACCGGCGCCCAATCAGCCGGGAGCGCCGTCGATTACGATCACGATCTCTCCTTTTATTTCTTTTCTTGCTGAAAACAGGGCCAGCGTTTCGGCGACGGTTCCCGTAATGGTCTCTTCATACAGCTTGGTGAGTTCGCGCGACACCGAAACCCGCCGCTCCGCGCCAAAATATTCGGCGATCTGCTCGAGCGTCTTGACGAGCCGGTGGGGCGATTCATACAGGATGATCGTGCGCGGCTCGTCTTTCAGCTTTTCCAGCTTTGTTTTCCTGCCTTTCTTATGGGGGAGGAAACCTTCGAACACAAAACTGTCGGACGGGAATCCCGACTTGACGAGCGCGGGCACAAAAGCCGTGGCTCCGGGCAGGCACTCCACGCGCAAGCCGTTTTTCAGGCATTCGCGCACCAGCAGGAATCCGGGGTCGGATATGCCCGGCGTTCCGGCGTCGGAGATCAACGCCATCGTTTCTCCTTTTTTCATGCGTTCGACGATCGACGCAAGAACCTTATGCTCGTTGAAGGCATGATAGCTGCTCACCGGCGTGTCGATCTTAAAATGCTTCAGGAGTTTGGCCGAAGTGCGCGTGTCTTCGGCCAGGATGTGGTCGGCTTCTTTCAGGATTCTCACCGCCCGGAAGGTCATGTCTTCAAGATTGCCTATCGGGGTGGGGGTGACGTATAGCGATGTCTTTTGTTCCATAGCGTTAAAGCGAATTCCTTTTGATAAAGAGGAAGGGATTTTCCACTTTC
>Ga0207873_1000873_pt1 | contig 31453 bp, 28 predicted proteins | sample BGWIniCompost_FD_187373 | JGI IMG/M metagenome (GOLD analysis project Ga0207873, IMG submission 187373) | Cellulose adapted compost microbial communities from Newby Island Compost Facility, Milpitas, CA, USA - BGW Initial Compost (SPAdes)... ... | reverse complement strand
TGAGAGTGTAACTGTACCATTAGCTGTTGTACCTGAAACAACATTCATATGTACACTGTCTGGAGAAACTGATGCTGTTGGTGCTCCATAGGTTGTACCTACACCATTATTTGATATATCAGAAACATTATTCCATAAATCCCATGATCTTATAGCAAAATAATATGTTGTATTGAAATCAAGCCCTTCAACAACCAATGTTTCTGTTGAACCGGGTGAAGACGGACTTCCTTCAAAAGGAATTTGCTGAGCATTATTGAATGCTGTAAGATCATTAATTGGAGAAGTTGACATTCTTATATCATAACCCATAACACCATTTTGTGAAGTATCGAGAGGTGCTGACCATGTTAAAGTTAATGAGTTTGATGTTGTATCAATTGTTGAAAGATCTGTGATAGTAGTTGGAGCAATAGTGTCCGGTTCCGAAAGAAGAGGAAGAATAGCATTATATACATTTAGTCTTCCGCCTGTAACAGTAATTCCATTTAAAGCAGGTATTGGATCTGTTCCGGCAAAAAGAAAATCTCTGAAAACAATTGCTCCTGCAGCAGGGTCCTGTTTATATGATGTCATAATTCCTGTATTTGCTGCAGCAAACATTAATGCAATTGCCCCTGCAACTGTTGGCGTTGCCATAGAAGTTCCGGTTAAGCTGCCGTAAGAATTTCCTGGAAGAGTATTTAAAATGCCTGTTCCCGGGGCACCAAGATCTATTGTTGTTAAACCGTAAGCAGCTCCGCTGTTTTTAGTATCGCTGGAGGTTGTATTGGTAACTGCAATCATATATGGGCTTGGGCAGGCTGTTGGTACATCACCTTCGATATCAATATTTATATTAAGATTAGCAGTCGCACCGCAGCTTAAAACTCCCTGTACTCCAAGAGAATCATAAATTGCACACCATAACGGATAGTTTGCCGGCTGACCGTAATCAACACCAAAAGAAGCATTGGTTGCAACAACAAATGCACCTTCGGCACCGTTTGTTTCATTGTAACGTGCACGCATTTCAAGTACATAACCGTAAGCAGCAATAACAGTAGCTTCACTGCTTGAAGATCCTGCAACCGGCATTATCTGAACATTCCAGTTTACACCACTGACACCAATACCGTTATTACCTTTTGCTCCTGCAATACCTGATACATGAGTACCGTGTGAATTGCTCGGAACATTCCCATTATTGTTATAAGCATTCCAGCCACGGTAATCATCAATGTAACCATTGCCGTCATCATCAATTCCGTTGCCGGGAATCTCTGCATAGTTGTACCAGTATGTTAAATCCTGATGATTTAAATCGCAGCCGCCATCTACAATTGCAATTACTATTGTATCACCAAGAGAAGTTATTCCACCTGTTGTAAAATCCCATGCTTCAGGGGCATCTATATCTGCATCATTAAGTCCGCCTGTTTGTCCTGTATTATTCAATGCCCACTGCTGATTAAACTGCGGATCGTTTGGAAAAGTTGATCTTCCTTCAGGCAGTACATCGAGAATTTCTTCTGCAGTTATATCATTTCTTAACTGAACTGTATGATTGAACTGTGCTTCTTTTACTGCAGGATTGCTTCTTACAGCATCAAGCATCTCATTACTTCCGGCACGGAAAGTATTGTATTTTACGAGCCATATATTCATACGGCGTGAAAGGAGTTGAACTGTTTCAACTTCAAACTGGCTGAGTGAAGTTTTGAAAGATTCAACATCTGCTTCTGGTCTGAACTGAACAATTAATTCACCAGGTATTATGTTATCTTCCTGGGGAAAAATGCTTAGTGAAAAAAATAAAATATAGAGCAGAAAAATTTTGGAGAAATTATTCATAAAAAAGATCCTGTGATTTTAATTTTTAGAATTTGAAGATGAAATGAAAATAAGGATTTTTCTTTTAAAAGGAGAAAAAAAATTAATGATTTTTAAAAAAATAAAATAAAGTCAACCTTGAGCTGTTAAGGTATCATCTTATTTCAGTTTTCTATTGGTTACAACTAATAAAATTAATTACAAACAAAAATAAATATTAATGCTATTTCTTGTTTAAGATTAAGTATTTATACCTACAATAGTTATTTAAGAATCGGATTTTCAGTTATTCAAATCTCACTACTAAATGAAAATATTATTCTTCTTTCAAGAAAATTTCCAACAGGCAAATATCTTACCCTGTTATTAAAAATATTTTGTATTGTAAAACCCAGTTTAACATTATGTAAAAAATAAAATTGTTTGATATACTGATAATAATTCAAATCAAATGAGAAATTCTCATTTATCTCTCCTGAATATCCTTCCCCGGAGAATTCATCGTTAATACTTTCAACTTCGAAATCTTCCCATTTTGTTTTACCTGAATATTTAAATGCTAAATGAAGGTCCGAATTAATCGGAAGATTAAAAATTAATTTATTATGCAGAAGAATTCTTGGGTAATAAGGAATGCTTGAGTTATCTGTATAAGTAAATGAAGAGAAAAAATTAATTTTGCCAATGCTATAACTGAAGTTAAAAATTATTCCTGCCGTATTTTTTGAAGAAGCATTTATGTAAACTGCATCTCTGTAAATTTCACCACGGTTATTAATTTTTGAGTTTAATGTATTCTGCTTTATTGGATTATCATTTCTTTCAGCAAACAACTTCAAATTAAAATTAATATTGTCATCAGGTTGAAATGAATATTGTAGTCCTAAATGATTATTCCTTTCAGATATTAGATTATTATTTCCACTTATTGTAAATGTATCAGTCGTTCCGAAATCATTTAATAAATAGCTGCCGTACAGCTCAGTAAGATTTGGTGATGATGCAACTGAGGTTGCTTCAATTGAAACAAGATTCTCTTTTGAAATGAAGTAACCAAAATTTAAATCTGCAGAAAAATTAAATTCATCTTTTATTGTATAATTCACTCCAATTTTAAAATCAAAAAAGAAATTTTTCTTTTTCAGAAAAGATGAAATAAAAAATTCATAATCATCAGCTTTATAATCATCTTTAAAAAATTTTATTATTGTGCTGTCTGCTTTTTTAGGACTACCAGCCAAATTTAAATTTACCGAAGATGAAACTCCGAAGTTTATATCCCATAATCTAAAATTATAATCTGTAAGCAAAGCATATTTTGATAAATTAATTTCCGCTGCAGGCATCCCTCTTACTTTATGAATGCTTGTTACGCTTGCATTGTTCATTAATGATAGAGTTAAACCATCAATAATGTCTTTTGCAGTTCCTCTTATTGAGTAAAGATATGATTCAAAATGTGTAAATGCAGAAATAAACGGGGGAACATCCCAGCCGTAATAAGTTATTGCAGATGCCGATAATGAATATTCCTTCTTAGAATCTTTAAATTGCAACAATAAATTCCCGGATATCTGTTTATTCTGTTTGCCTGAATAATGTGTGCTTTTGCTTCCAATAATATTATCATTTATAGAACCTGTACTGAAGCTGCCATAATAACCAAGTGAAAACCTGTAGCTTAAATCTGAAATTTTGTTTGAAGCAGCAAAGGAACCTGAAAGAGGTATTTTATTTTTATTTCCCTGTTTAAGATTTTCTCTAGTAAAAACATGAATAAGAGGGTCGCCTGTTTCGCTGCCAATGTAAGAATGGATTTTTATTACAAATGAATCAGGTATCTCTTTAAAATGATTTATACCGATATATCCCTTTGAAACTCCGGAAAAATTTTTTATCCCTGTAAAAGGCGATAGATTAATTTCTTTAACATAGAGATAATCGATTGGTAGAAGATTCGGAGATTTAAAATTGAGTGGTAGTTCATCAAAACTGATTCCATCAATAAAAAATTTTATTCTTGATGATGTCCAATTATCCAGAGAATTATTTAGAAACATTGGAAGATTATAAGTCGCTGAAGCATTATTTAAATTATTATAAGATAAAACCTCATCAGATATTCTTGTTTCTTTATTCTGTGATAAAGTCAAAGAATTAAAAATTATCAGAGTGAAAATAATCTTTATAAAAAAATTCATCTGATTATAAACCTTAAGCCGGAAGAAGTTAAATGAAGGTAATCAGGGGAACTGAATATTATTTGCTGAATAATAAAAAACTCCAGGGAAAATTTTTCGGAGAGATTAAAACCAAAAGCAGGGGAGATGAAAAAACCAAATTCATGCTCTATATAATTTGATTCAACTTTATTAGCAGCTTTCCCTGAAAAAATAAATGTTGAGTTTGATAAGCCTGGTGAAATACTTAAAACAAAATTTTTGGTTGACGCAAACCTACATTCGATTCCTGCAAGTGAATTTATTAATGTAATTGAAGGAATTTCATTATCATTATAAATTGTAAATGGTTTTAAATATGAAGCTGAAACCGAAGCATCAAATAAAAAATTTTCATTAATATCATATTGAAAATGAATCCCGGGTGAAAAGAAATTTCCCCAATGTTTATTTAAATCTCCTTCTGTAACTGTATAATTAATAGATAAACCCCATGATATTCTTTCTGTTTCAATCTCCTGTGAATGAATAACTGAAGCTGTAAATAAAAAATAAATAATTAGTAAAAGACATTTCATAAAATCATAAAAAGTATTCAGGGGCATAAGATAAATAAAATAAAAAGGTAAGTGCTTTATACTATTTAATATTGAACTAAGTTAATAATTATTAAAAGAATAAAGTTTTGTGCGTATCACTTCAATAACTTACTGTAAAATAATTATTTACAGTTAGTATGGCATTTCATATATTGCTGTGGGTTAAACTGCTTAAAGCAGTAGTCAAAAATATTAAAGGAGGTTTTATGCTAAAAGAATTCAAAGACTTTGCAATAAAAGGCAATGCTCTTGATATGGCAGTCGGTATAATTATAGGTGCCGCTTTCGGAACAATTGTTCAGTCTCTTGTTAATGATGTTATAATGCCTCCGATTGGTTTGGCATTAGGCAATGTTGATTTTACTGATCTTTTCATAGTTCTTAAACAAGGTGCAGATATACCCGGTCCTTATCAAACGCTTGAAGCTGCCAAGACTGCAGGTGCAGTAACAATAAATTACGGAGTTTTCTTTAATGCAATAATTAGTTTTTTAATAGTGGCTTTTTCTGTATTTCTGTTAGTTAAATCATTTAATAAAATGAAAAGAGAAAAAGCTGCACCACCACCGGAACCAACTGTAAAAAATTGTCCTTACTGTTTATCTGAAATTCCTATTAAAGCAACAAAGTGTGCTCATTGTACATCTGTACTTTCAGCTTAAGGTTTTTTAAGAATTTGTATCTCCTCCGGGGATAACTCTCTTACTTTCCCCGGAGCGAGAATTCCAAGTTCAATATTTTTTATTCTTACTCTTATCAATCTTAATGTTGGGAAGCCAATTGCTGCAGTCATTTTTCTAACCTGCCTGTATCTTCCTTCTGTAACTGTTACACTAATCCAGCAGACTTCTTTATTCTTTCTTGGAAAGATCGGAGGCTTACGCGGAGGGAAACCTGGATCATTAATTCTTCTTACTTTTGCCGGTAAAGTTTTTTTCCCTTCAATTATAACTCCAGCTTCCAACTTTTGTAAATCAGCTTCTTCGGGAATTCCTTCTACCTGTGCATAATATTCTCTCTCATGACGGTTAACAGGATTCAGTAGAAAATTAACCATCTCTTTATCATTTGAAAGAAGAAGAAGACCCTCACTGTCCATATCAAGCCTGCCTACAGGATAAACATCCTTTGGAAAATCATAAAACCCTGCAAGTGTTTTTCTGTTGAGTTTATCTGTAAACTGGGATAAAACTCCATAAGGTTTATTTAATATGTAATAATGAAATTTTTTATCCATAGAGGGACATCTTTTTTACAAAAAATGTCGTAACATTCAATTAATATTATTATGGTTCTGGTAGAATTATATTAAAATTTGATGTTCAGAAATCATTAAGAAAATTAAGAATATCCTTAAATAATACTTTTTATCTTAGCTCAGGTTTGGTTAATTTGAGAACTTAAAATTTATCTGTATACAAAACTAAGAAATTTATATGTCATACAGAGACCAGCAGAAATATCTTGAAGCTTTGAAAAGATATGAGAGGAATTTCGATAGGAAAGAAGCTGAAGAATTTAAAATGTTCCTGAAGCGGCACAAAGATGATGAAGAGTTTGATACTCTCTCGATGAAACGACTTAAAGAGCTTCATGATAAATACAATAAACCTGTAGATAAAAGCAAATATGATTCTTTCTTCAAGAAGAAAGATGAATAAAATAATTGTTAATAATCTTCATTAAAAAAATTAGTAAAATTTATTTTTCAATTTTGAGGTTTTAATGAATTACAATTTACTAAAGAGAATTATAGGCGTAATTGTTTTTCTCTTTTCACTTATTGTATTGTTAATGACTGTTCAGCCGTCGGTTTCTTTTTGGGACTGCGGTGAGTTTATTGCTGCAGGTCATTACCTTCAGGTGCCTCATCCCCCGGGAACACCATTTTTTCTTTTAGTAGGCAGAATTTTTTCAATGCTTCCCTTCGCAGAAAATGTTGCATATAAATTTAATATAATATCTGTTCTTGCAAGCTCTTTTTCTGTCTTCTTTCTTTATTTAATAGCTGTTAAACTAATTGAAAATTTTAGAGGCAAAGATTATAAAAATCTCCTCGACGCTGTTGCTACATTTGCTGCTGCAGGAATAGGGGCTTTATCTTTTTCATTCAGCGATACTTTCTGGTTTAATGCAGTTGAAGCAGAAGTATATGCATTCAGTACATTTTTACTTGCAGCAACAGTTTATTTAATGATGCGCTGGCATGAAAGAGCAGATGAACCCGATAATGAAAAATATCTTTTAATGATTGCTTACTTAATGGGTCTCTCTACAGGCGTTCATCTTATGAGTATTCTTGCACTGGTTCCTGTTGTTATGGTTATCATTTTCAGGAAATATGTTGATGATGAAGAAGCTCTGAAAAAATCAGGTTATATTTTTCTCGGGCATGCTGTTGTAGCATTTTTAATTGCAGTAGCAATGTGGAGTGCACAAAAAAGTAATGTTCCGCCCACACCTGAACAATATAAAGAATATGACCAGAGATTTATACTTGTCCTTTTAGGCTTGAGTGTTGTATTCATTGCTGTCTTATGGAAAAAATTATTAAATAAAAATTCAATCTATATCCCCATTATTATTGGCAGTATTACACTCTTTACAGTATATCCTGGAGTTGTAAAATTTGTACCTGCAATAATTAATGGCATTGCAGGAAATAATATTACAACAGGAGTAATTGTATTTCTATTAATTTTTACTGCTGTTGCTTTAGTTATCAGGTATTCTGTTAAAGAAAATAAAAAAACACTCCATTTAATCTCTACTTCTTTTGCATTTGTTCTTATAGGATTTACTACTTTCACAATGGTTATAATAAGAGCAAATCAAAACCCTCCGATGAATGAAAATGAACCAGATACTTTAACAGAATTAATCTCCTACCTGAACCGTGAACAATATGGTGATTTCCCTACATTTAAAAGAAGATTTACCGGTGAACCTCATCAGCAGAGAGTTTATACAAATTACTCAAGCGATTTGGATTTCTTCTGGTCATACCAGATGAATCATATGATGACACGCTATCTTCTCTGGAATTATGCAGGAAGAGAAGGATGGAACCAGGATGAGGGAGCTAACATCGCTCCTTTTAACGGTATAGGAAATTTCTTTGGAAAAATTATAAATATCAGGTTCTCAGGTGATGTAAAAGATTCATTATTCGGCATTCCGTTTTTACTTGGAATAATTGGTATATATTTTCATTTCCGTAAAGACTGGAAGATGGCTTCTGTTTTTATGGTGATGTTTATCCTTATGGGTTACCTTACCGCTTTCTATCAGAACCAGCAGGAACCCCAACCAAGAGAACGTGATTATTTTTATGTAGGTGCTTTTTTTGTATTCTCAATCTGGATTGCAATAGCTATTCGAGGCCTGGTTGACCTTTTACAGGAAAAAATTGAGAATGTTACATACAGTAATGCAGGCACTGTTGCCGTGCTTGTATTAGGTTTTATTCTTGTTCCTGTTGTTATGTTAAGAGCAAATTATTTTACACACGACCGCTCAAAAAACTGGGTGCCCTGGGATTATTCATACAACCTTTTACAAAGCTGTGCACCTAATGCAATTCTTTTTACAAATGGGGATAATGATACTTTCCCGCTCTGGTATCTTCAGGATGTTGAAGGAATAAGAAGAGATGTTAAGATTGCCAACCTCAGTCTTTTAAATACTGATTGGTATATAAGACAATTAAAGAATAATGACCCTTATGGTGTAGGCACGGTTAATATTAACTTAACAGATGCACAGATAAACCAGTTGCGTCCCATTCAATGGACTCCGCAGCAGGTTACAATTCCTCTTCCGAAATCAGCTCCTGAAATAAAAGATCTTATTGAGACATACGATATTTCTGACTCATCCGTTATTAAACAGGGTGCAATTACATTTACGATGAACAGTACACTTTCATTCGGTAATGTGCAGGCCGTGCGTGTACAGGATCTCATGGTTAGAGAAATTGTTCTTGCAAACAACTGGGAAAGACCAATTTACTTTGCAGTTACCTGTTCTGATGACAGCAAAATCGGACTCCAGGATTATCTGAGAATGGAAGGTATGGCTTTCAGGCTTGTACCCGAAAAACGCCAGCCCGGTGTTGAATTTATTAATGCTGAGCTTGTTGAAAAAATGCTTCAGGAAAACCCGGGATATAGTAAAGATTTTAATCCGGGATTTAAATTCCGCGGTGTTAATGATCCTGATATCTTTTTTGATGAGAACCATAACAGACTTCTGCAGAATTACAGGAATGCTTTTATCCGCTTAGCACTTTATTATTTAAATACGAATCAGAACAAACTTGCGGTTGAAACTCTTGATCTGATGGATGAAAAAATTCCAAGAAAGATAAGACCTCTGCCGCTTGGACTTCTTTATGAAATTTCAAATCTTTATTATAATGCAGGGGATCCTGAAAAGTATAGAAAAATTGCAGAGGAAGTTGAAGAAAAAGCTTTGGCTGCAATCGAACAAAACCCTGATGATGTACAATCATATTATAGCCCGTACAGAATTCTGATGACCATTTATGAGAATACAGATGATTATGAAAATTCATATAAACTGTGGCAGAAGCTGGAAACTATGTACCCGAATGATCCCGGTGTAAAATCAAATGTTGAAAAGTACAGAAAGCTTATCCGGAAAGATGATGTACTGAAAGACAGCGGAAAGGTTAATTGATTAATAATTAAGATAAGCGGTGTAACAGCCGCTTATTTTTTACTGATAAAATGAAAATTCTTATACTTGCACTATCAGGTATCGGCGATGCATTAATGTTCACACCGGCATTGTCTCTCCTCAGAAAAGAATTACCCGATGCTGAGATTGATATTCTTGTAATGATAAAAGGGGCAGAAGATCTTTACAAAAGTAATAAGAATATCAATCGTGTAATTTATTTTGATTTTCTTAAGAAAGGATTTTTCTCTTCTGTAAAATTTATCTTTTCTTTAAGATCAAAATATGATTTAACAATAAACGTATATCCATCAAACAGAAAAGAATATAATATTATCAGTTATCTTATTGGTGCAAAGAAGAGAGCTGCAGTTGAATATTTAAGACGCGACAGAGAAAATTTCGGCTTTCTTAATAATATAAGAATTAAAGAGAATGATGCCTTTCATAATGCAATTACAAATATAAGACTGGTTGAAAAAATTCTTAATAAAACTTTACGGGAAGAACCGCCTTATGATTTTTCTCTTTCAAATGAAGATCTTTTTTATGCAGAAAATTATTTAAATGATATTCAAATAAATGAAGATGATTTTGTTGTTGGATTTCATCCCGGCTGTGCTACTCTAAAAAATCATATTAAAAGAAGATGGGAACCTGAGAAATTTGCTGCTCTTGCTGACCGTCTTATTAAAGAAGATAATGCAAAAATATTAATTTTTGGCGGACTTGAAGAAGAAGAATTAAAATCCCGCATTGCCTCACTTGTTAATTCACCCGGACTTCATTTGGTTAAAGCGAAAAGTTTATCTTCATCTGCAGCAATTATGAAACGCTGCAACTTATTTGTAACAAATGATTCAAGTTTAATGCATGTTGCTTCTGCTTTAAAGTTAAAAGTAGTTGCTGTAATAGGACCCACGAACCGTCTCTACATTCACCCCTGGAAAACAGATTACAGAATTGTATCCTTGAATTTAGCCTGTTCACCATGTTTCTTTTATTCTCCCAAACCTCTTGTTTGCTACAGGAATGATGTAAAATTTAAATGCATCAAAGAAATAACTGTTGATATGGTTTATGAAGCTGTTAAAGAGATGAAAGATGTAAAACAGGAAACAAAAAAATGGTGGCTGTAGATTAATGATTATATTCTGTTGTTTTTATTAAATGCATTCCAGCCATCTCAAATTTTTTAAATGATTCATTTGCCTGATCGGTAAAATCAATTACTCCAGGTATAACTACCGGTGATGTTGCATCTTCAAGAAGATAAACTTTATCTGCAGTTTCGGGAGCTTCATTTAAAAGATCATCAACACTCCATGCAACACAATGGCTTTTAGCTTGTCCTGCAATAATTATTCTGTCATAACTTTTAAGTTTATTTATTAATTCAGAATTCTTTTCTGCGATTCTCTTTCCATCAGCATCAGTTGTAATTTCCGGACCAAATACTGAATAATGTTCGGTTAATGGATTTCTTCCTTTAATCTGAAAATCCGGCTGGCTGTATCTTACAGCGCTGTGAAAAAATATTGCTTCTTCAATTGCGGGGACAAGAGCATGGCCAATTCCTCCGAGCATTGCATGGTACGGCCATATCAATAAATCATATTTACTTTTTTCTTTTAATGATTTTGTATAATGAAGCAGATGTTTCTCTGCATATTCTTCATTTAATCCTAATGATTTTATTACTTCGGGATTTATTTTCCATTTACCTTTTGCAATATCATCATAAGTAATTAAGCTTCCTGCTTCTGGATGATCCCCATTTTCATTAATTAAAAATATTGAATGAAATATTTGTGCAGCCTGGTGAGTATCCATTGTAACAATTATATCAGTAATGCTGCTTAAGTTTTTATACATGAATTCACACAATCTTATATTGTCTTCAACAGCACCTTTGCCGGAACGCCCGCCGACAAATAACTCAAACTCAGGATTGCAGAATGTATTTTGTACATCAACCAAAAGAAGAACAGTTTTAAATTTATCATCTGCCGAAGATGTTATCTTATTTTCTTCTCTGTACACTTTTGCATCTTGTGAAAGCTGCTGGTAATTAACTTTCCATATCTTACCGACTTTACCAGGGTCAAAATGTGCTGGTATTTTTAATTTCCCGGAATTCATTTTCGTTTCCTAAAAAAAATTTCTCATAAAAAATTTTAGACACAGGTTAATTTATAATTATCTCTTGAAGAAATCATGATTGATTTGTATCAACTACTTTTTGTCATTAAAACATTATACTCTTAAAAAGTAAAGACAAAGGAAAGGAGAGAGAAAATGGCAAGATGCGAAGTATGCGGTAATGATTATGATAAGGCTTTCACTGTAAATATTAATAATGAATCACACACATTCGACAGCTTTGAATGTGCAATTCATATGCTTGCACCGGAATGTGCACACTGCGGCTGTAAGGTTATTGGTCATGGTGTTGAAGAGGATGGAAAAATATATTGTTGTGAACACTGCGCAAAAGAAGTAGCCGCTATAGGTGTTAAAGGTATAGTGTAAATTCAGCCGGTTTTATACCGGCTTTTTTAATATCAACATATAAGAATTAGTGAATATTATTTAATCTGTGCTGCTAAACTCTATAGTAAAAATATTAATAAACTCATTTCTAATTTCATTTCAGATTTCTTATAATTAAAGAAAAACCGATTACACTTGAAAAAAATTATCACAATTCTCTCATGTTGTTTATTTCTTTTTCTTTCCTGTACTGAAAGAAAGAAAGAATTTACAATCTGGATTGGCGGTGCACCGAATGAAATTACTTTCTGGGAAAATGTAATTAATGATTATAGGAAAGAAACTGGCATTACTGTTCAGCTTGTAAGACAGCCTACATACTCTGATCAGCGGAGACAGGCACTCGTAATTTCACTTCAGGCAAAACAGCCCAACCCCGATCTTTTTTTGATGGATGTTATTTGGATAAAACAATTCGTTCAGTCTGAATGGCTTGAGCCTTTAGATTCTTTTATTAATAAAAATAATTTCTCTACAGATATATTCTTTAAAAGAATTATAGAACAGGTAAATAAAATTAACAACACACTTTATTCGCTTCCTGTTTTTCTTGATGTAGGACTTCTCTATTACCGCAGTGATCTTCTGAGTAAATATGGATTTGATCCTCCCGAAACATGGAGTGAACTGCTTAATATCTCTTTAAAAATTATTGAAGAAGAAAAAAATAGAAATAACTTTATTAATGGTTTTGTCTGGCAGGGTGCACAATATGAAGGAATTGTCTGCACATTCAATGAATTTATTAGTTCAAACAATGGCAGCATAATGAAAGATGAGATATTAAAGATTAACCAGCAGCCGAATGTTGAAGCATTGACATTTATGCAGGACATAATACATAAATACAGAATCTCACCTTTAAATACTTTTACAGATATGAAAGAAGAGGAGGTTCGAAGAAGTTTTCAATCGGGCAATGTAGTGTTTGAAAGAAACTGGAGTTATGCATGGCAGCTTCATCAGTCGGATGACTCACCAGTAAAAGGTAAAACCAAAATTACCATTCTACCTCATTTTAAAGATGGTGTTTCATCAGGAACTTTAGGCGGGTGGCATGTTGGTTTGTCACGCTTTTCTGATTTTAAAGAAGAAGCATGGGAATTAATTAAATTCATTACATCATACAAAATTCAGAAAAGAATGCTGATGGAGATTGGATGGAACCCGGCACGCACAGATGTTTATGATGACACTGAAGCACAAGAAGAAATTCCTCATATAGATATTCTTAAAAACTCTCTTGAAAATTCTGATGCACGACCTGCGCTCTCATTTTATCCTCAGCTTTCACAAATAATACAGAGATTTGTAAATAACTGTATCGCCGGCAGAATGTCTCCTGAAGAAGCATTAAAGAATATTCAGAGAGAAGGAGTTGAACTGATGAGGCTGTATGATGATTAAAAGAAATACTGTAAGAGAAAATATTGAAGCATATCTTTACAATCTTCCTTTAATTTTAATTGTATCTGTTTTTATTCTCTTTCCTGTTTTGGGAACTTTGATTACTAGTCTTTTTAGAGATGTAACATTTCTTTCATCAAAATTTATTGCATTAGAAAATTTTGTAAGATTATTTTCAGATGAACATTTTCTTCATTCTGTAAGATTCACTCTTCTCTTTACAATTGTTTCGGTTGCTATTGAACTACTGGCAGGATTAATCTTCGCTCTTGTTTTAAATGAAACTCTGCCTGCGAGAGCATTTTTCAGAATTGCTTTACTTATACCATGGGTAATTCCAATTGCAATTTCAGGAAGGATATGGGAACTATTATATAATTATGATTACGGAATTCTGAATTACATTATTATCTCTTTAGGATTTGCAAATGAACCTGTCAGCTGGCTCGGTACAACAACAGGAGCTTTCTTTTCTATTGTTGTAAGTGATGCCTGGAAAACAATTCCTTTTATGAGTGTGATAATTCTCGCCGGACTTTCTACAATTAGCGATGAACTTTATGAACAATCTAAAATAGATGGAGCTAATCTTTTTATAAGATTTTTTAAGATAACACTTCCTCTTCTTAAGCCTGTTTTAATTGTTGCACTTCTTTTCAGAACAATTGATGCAATAAGAATTTTTGATCTTGTTTATGTCTTAACAGGAGGAGGTCCCGGTGGAAGTACAACATCACTTTCACTTTATGCATTTAATTATTATGTCTCCGGCGATTTTGGATATGGTTCTGCTGTTTCTGTAGTTGTATTTATTCTTGCTTCACTGCTTGCTGCATTTTATCTAAAAACTGTTAACGTAAATAGATGAAAGAAAAACACATCATATTAATTTTAAAAACAATTGGTGCGGTTTCACTTGCACTCTTCTGTTTATTTCCTTTTGCATGGATGATTATAATTTCATTAAGCGGCAATGCAGATTTTTTAACCGAAGGTGATTTACAATTTACGTTTAAAAATTATTTTGAAGTAATTACTTATGAATCTGCACATCTTCTCGATTATCTAAGAAACAGTCTTGTTATTTCTTTAACTGCTTCTGTTTCTGCTACATTGTTTGCAGGACTCTCTGCTTACTCAGTTTCACGTTTAAAATTTAAAGGAAGAATTCTGATTCCGCTTCTTCTCCTGGGAATCTCAATGTTTCCGCAGATAAGTATTGTCGGTTATCTTTTTGAAATGATGGTAAACTTTGGATGGATAAACACATATCCTGCATTAATATTTCCTTACATAACACTAACGCTGCCGCTGGCATTGTGGATAATGATAAGTTATTTTGAACAGGTGACAAAAGAACTCGATGAAGCTGCATTAGCTGATGGTGCAACAAGACTGCAAGTGTTTTATAAAATTATAATTCCGGTTTCATTACCCGGACTTGCTACATCATTTATTCTCTCTTTCATTTTTTGTTTTAATGAATTTCTTTTCTCACTCATGCTTACAATAGATCATAACGCAAGAACAATTCCTGTAGGCATAGCATTGTTTGAAGGTTTGCATGGTCAGGTACCATGGGGACAAATAATGGCAAGTTCTGTTATTGCAATTATTCCTGTTTTATTTCTTATAGCTTTTTTCCAGAGATATATTATAGGCGGATTAACGAGAGGTTCAGTTAAAGGCTAATTTTAAAAAGGAATTATAATTTTCTGATTCCTGTTCCTGAAATCCTTCGGTGCCATTCCAAATTCTCTTTTGAATAAATGATAGAAATGACTCAGGTTTTCAAATCCTGCATCGAGTGATATTTCGGAAATTGTTTTATCCGAATTAGCAAGAAGATTTGCCGCATAATTTAGTTTTAAATGATTTAGAAAGTCTGTCGGTGTTTGATTAAAATATTTTTTAAATGTTCGGCTTAAATGTTCTGGACTTCTGTCTGAAAGTTCATACATTCTGTTTATACCTGCAACAAAGTTTTTTCTCTTCATCATTTCATCTTTTAATTTTAAAAGCCAGGAAGGAATATCTTCATTTTTTTCATGCTGCTCTTCCCTGAAATATCTTGAAAAAATTTCTGCAATTAATATTCTGAATTCAGATTTTATTTTAGATTTTTTTCCCCTTGGGATTGTATTTAAACCTTCAAATCTTGCAATCAAAATATCTTTATCAATTTCAGGAAGTTTTAAAGTTGGAGGATACTCGGGTTTTAAAAGTCTCTCAGCATTGTACCCTTCACCAAAATAATCGAGCAGCTTTTGTAAAGTTGATGCAGGGAACGCAATGTTTATCAGTTCACAATTTTCATCATTATATCTTTCATAGCTGTGTGTATCATCAGGTCTGATGAATACCATTGTACCTTCATCTATAATTTCCTCTTTGTCATTTATTTTATGAAGAGCTTTTCCTTTTGTTATGAGAAAAATTTCAAAAAAATCATGGTTATGCGGAAAGGTAATTGACGCGAGGGATTTATGATATGCATAATGAATTCCCGTTTCAGGGTCGATTAAATCTTTTGTTCTAAGTTTTAACATTTAATCTATTTTATAATTGAATCATCAATAAAATACAAAAGAAAATCACCAGAAAACAAGATTTCCCGCTCTTTCTATCATAAATTATCAAGCGTAAAGAAGTATCATCATTAATAAATAGTTAAAATGAAAACTGAAAGAGCAATAAAACAGAAGAGTATTATAGAATCACTTCGCACATCACTTTTTTTTACAGAGACTTACAAAAAATATCAGAATCATCATCCTGCAATTAGAGAAGCAATGTGTTTGAAGGTTCAGTATCCTGCTTTTCTCTCAGGTATAAGAGATTATGATCTTTTTGCGGGAAGATTAAACGGCAGACCGGAGAAAGATGGTTTTCCATTCGACAATAATAATTTTGTTGGTGTAACTCCTGATGAATGGGGAACTGCGGCTTTCGGTTATTATTGTTTGACTGATAAAATTCTTGCACATATAAATGATCCCGGCATTGATGATGAAATGAGAAAGCAGCTTTATGAAATGATCGAATTCTGGAAAATAGAAAATACCGCTGCTAAAGTCCGCGCTGCATATCCTGATTTTGTGAAAAAATATCTTCCTTCCGATAACTGGATGGGTGAACCTGGTATTGCATTCCCTCTTTACAGGCTGACAGGTGCAAATGTTAATTATAAAAAATTAATTCAGAAGGGTATTCCCGGTTTATTAAAAGAAATTGATGATCACATCTCTGGTTGTGAAAAGAAGAAGCAGGATTCCTCATTTTATAAAGGAATGAGAATAGCTCTTGAAGTTTTAATTGATGTCTGCAAATACTACAGAGATGAAGCAATTGAATTAATTAATCATACTGATGATATTCAAAGAAAAAAAGAGCTTGAACAAATTGCAAATACTCTTGAGGCAATTACAATCTCTGCACCTAAAAATTTAAGAGAGGGAATTCAGCTTTTCTGGCTTTATTCAATTCTTGGTGATATCAGGAATCACGGAAGGATGGATGTTTATCTCGGCGATCTTTATGTAAATGATATTGAATCAGGAACATTAACAGAGGATGAAGCTTTACGATTACTGCAATCATTATGGCGATTAATGGCAGAAAGAAGTACCCGTGTGCACAATCGCGTAATTATCGGAGGTAAAGGAAGACCAAATGAAGCTAATGCAGATAGGTTTGCTCTTCTCGCAATGGAAGCATCACGAACAGTTCTTGAAGTTGAACCGCAATTGTCATTAAGATTTTATGAAGGAATGAATCCCGCTTTGATGGAGAAGGCTCTTGAAGTAATTGGGGAAGGCAGAACTGTTCCGATGCTTTATAATGATGATGTAAATATTAAAGCAGTTCAATCTGCTTTTGGTTTTGATGAGAAGACTGCGGAACAATATGTTCCTTACGGCTGCGGTGAATATATAATCGAGCATCAGAGTTTTGGAACACCAAGCGGAGTTATTAATCTTCTTAAAGCTCTCGAAGTCACTCTTCATAATGGAGTTGATCTTTGGACAGGAAATGTTTGCGGACTACAGCTTGGGGAGTTTAAAGATTTTAAAACTTTTGATGATCTATTCAATGCGTATAAAAAACAGGTTGAGTTTTTTGTTGATCTCATGGCTGAACAGGAAGAGATTGAATATAAAGTTGCAGGTGAACATTCTCCTTTCCTGTATCTATCACTTCTTTATGATGATTGTCTTGCAAAAGGTAAAGGTGCATTTAACGGCGGCATTAAATATTTAGGCGGAACTCTTGAAACTTACGGAAATGCAAATACAGCAGACAGCTTAACTGCAATTAAAAATGTTGTTTATGACAATAAGTTAATAAGCCAGGATGATCTCCTTAAAGCACTCGATAATAATTTTAAAGGATATGAATTATTAAGAAAGCAATTGCTCGATCTTCCTAAGTATGGAAATGATAATGAAACTGCAGATGCAATGCTTGTTAAAGTTCATGAGCATGTTTGTAATTATGTTAGAGACCAGGTTAAGAAAAGAAATCTTCATTCATACCTTGTGGTTGTTATTAATAACAGTGCAAACACTTTGATGGGGCATTGGACATCAGCTTCTGCTGATGGAAGAAAATCCGGTGAACCAATGGCAAACGGCAATAATCCTACAAGCGGTTTTGATAAAAATGGTGTAACAGCTTTTCTTAATTCTCTCGTAAAACCTTCTGTAAAAATACATGCAGGTGCTGTTCAGAATATGAAATTCAGCAAAGAAATGTTTACAAATAAAAAGGAAATATTGAAGCAACTTCTTGATGTTTACTTTGAGAAGGGTGGTGCACAGGCAATGATTACGGTTGTAAGCAAAAATGATCTTGAAAATGCAATGAAAGAACCTGAAAAGTATTCACATATTTTTGTAAGAGTTGGTGGTTTCAGCGCAAGGTTTGTTGATCTTTCGAGAGATGTACAGCTGGAAATATTAAATAGGACGTTGTATTGATGAATATGTTATGCTGAATTCATTTCAGCATCTAATCACGGTAAATTATGAAACTTGTAATAGAAGGAATTACATTTGATATCCACAGGTTCTCATTAAATGACGGACCGGGAATAAGGACAACCATTTTCCTTAAAGGATGTCCGATGAAATGTTTATGGTGCCACAATCCCGAATCTCAAAGTTTTAAACCACAGCTCTCTTTTAATCCCGACAAATGTTTCAACTGTTTTAATTGTGTTGAAGCCTGCTCAAACGGTGTTCATAAAATAATTAATGACAGGCATGAAGTTGAATTCAATCTTTGTTCACTTAATGGAGATTGTGTATCAGCCTGTACAACCGGTGCATTAAAAATTATTGGTAATTCATCTTCAGTTGATTCCATAATGAATGAAGTTTTAAAAGATAGACTTTATAATGAAAAATCAGGTGGAGGTATTACAATTTCCGGTGGTGAACCTTTGGCTCAGCCAAAGTTTACAAAAGCAATTTTGACTGAAGCAAAAAAAGCCGGACTGCATACCTGTGTTGATACCTGCGGATTTGCAAAGCAAAAAGTATTTGAAGATATACTTGAACTAACAGATATTTTCCTTTTTGATTATAAAGCTACTAATCCTGAAATGCATTTTAAATTAACAGGAGCAGATATCGAACCTGTGCTTGATAATCTTAATTTCCTACACAGAAATAATGCATCAATAATTTTACGATGCCCTTTAATACCAGAAGTTAATGATACAGAGGAACATCTTAACGGAATTATTAATCTCATAAAAAAATATCCTAACCTTAAAGCTGTTGAAATAATGCCTTACCATACAATGGGAAGAAATAAAAGTTCAGAGTTGGGAATGACTTATCAACTTAATTCTATCCCCGATGCAGATGAAAAAATTAAAAACCGGTGGATGGGATTTTTCAAATCTTACAAGATTAATCTTCCTTTATACTTTAACAATTAATTTCAGAAGTAAAATATTTACCTTTAGAAATACCGTTGATATAGTTCTTATTTTTCATAAATTAATTTCGGTATTTGGGAAACCTTTTATGAAAATAAGACTGCTTCTTTTTCCGCTCGCATTAATCATTTTTTTATCATCCTGTACAACAATAAAAGATACAATTTATGTCCAGGATGTAAATGTTAAAGGTCTAGTAACTCAACCTCCTTTGAATATAACAGTTAAGGATACCGCATCATTTACCATATCTCCAAAATTTTTTATTAATACAAAGAAGAGCTATAACGGTTTAATAGAAGGACATACAAAAGTTAATTCATCAGGATTTTTTCAGATTGACACAATTGTAAATGGAAATGAAATTAAATATACAGAAACACCGGGCGCAAATGTTCATGATTTTAAAGGAGAAAATCTTCACTGGTCCATACCCGATTATTTTATAAGTGTTGATGTTGATTTACCTTTATCCAGAAGAGTTGTTCTTTCAGGCGGATTCAATTTATCATCAAAAGATAAAACAAACCTATACGGATACAGGGCTGGTCTTGGTTTTATAGCAGCAAAAGATAATATCGGATTAAGAATCGACGGCGGAATAATTATACAAAAATATACATTTGAAGCTGCTTCAGTAATCATAAGAAATTATGAAAATTCAGAATCACAGGTTTACTTTTTTATGGATAAAGAATCATCAACAAATATAAACGGCTACTTCAGTTTAACATTAAATACATATTATGAAAACTTTCCCGTAAACTTTCTTTTGAATGCCGGATATAGTGGTCAGAGTTTAATTGATTATTCACCTGCAGATCCCGATAACAGGTACTACATTCATTCTCCTTCCTACCGTATTACAGATTTAAGAGGAGAAGCTTTCGCTTCATTTGTTAATTTATCTCCCGGCTTCTATGCAAAAATTAATAATTGGGTGAGATTTGTTTTTGCTGTCAGATTTTTCTTCGAACTTGATATTGAAGACTCGGAGAGTTCCAATTTTATTATTCCAATGATGCAGTTAGATTTAAATTTCTGATAAGGGACACAGAAAAAAAATTTCTTCTTTTCTTATTTGAATAATACTTGTCTATTTAATATTATCTTAATATATATTTTAAATTAAAACTAATGAGGAGAAATGGCTCTTAAGGAATTTAAAGCTGCACATGTAAATGATTTAAAGAACGGGGAAATGAAATCAGTATCAGTCGGTGATGGTAAAGAAATACTTTTAGTAAAACTTGAAGATAAATTCTATGCGCATGGTGCACATTGCACTCATTATGGTGCGCCGCTTGCCGAAGGAGTTTTGCATAACAGCATTATAATGTGTCCATGGCATCACGCATGTTTTAATGCAAAAAACGGGGATATGGTTGAACCTCCTGCAAGAGATTCACTTCCGAATTATGAAGTAAAAATTGTAAACAATGATGTAATTGTAATGCTTCCGGATGAGCTTCCGATGTCACGCAAACCTGAAATGGTAAAACACGATCCTGAAGATAAAAAAAATTATATAATACTTGGCGGAGGTGCTGCAGGAAATGCAGCAGCACAGGCTTTAAGAGAAGCTGGTTATAAAGGAAACATTACAATTATCACAAAGGAAGCAAGATTTCCTTATGACAGACCAAACCTGAGTAAAGCATATCTTTCAGGTGAAGCTCCATCTGAATGGATGCCTTTAAGAGATAAAGATTTTTATGAAGGATATAATATTAATTTTCTTTTCAGTCATAAAGTTGAAGAGATAAATATCGATAAAAAAGAAATATGCCTGGACAATAATCATATTTTAAAGTATGATAAAATACTTCTTGCGCCGGGCGGCATACCAAGAAAGCTTGATATTCCGGGATGCGAACTCGATAACATTTTTTATTTAAGAAGTTTTGATGACTGCGATAAAATAATTGAAACAGCAGGTAAAGCTTCAAAAGCTGTTGTTATCGGTTCAAGTTTTATAGGAATGGAATCGGCTTATCATATTAAAGAAAGAAATATTGATGTTACGATTATTTCAAAAGATGATGTACCCTTTAAAAAGATATTAGGAAAAGAAGTCGGTTCACTAATTAAAAATCTTCATGAGAATCATGGAATAAAATTTAAATCAAATACTGAAATCTCAAGGTTTGAAGGAGAAAGGAAAGTTGAAGCAGTAGTTCTTTCCTCCGGGGAAAAAATCGATTGCGATTTTGTAATTGTTGGTATTGGTGTAAAGCCGGGCAGTGAATTAATTAAAGGATTAAATCTTGAAAAAGATGGAAGTGTAAAAGTTAATGAATACCTTCAGGCTGCAGAAGATGTTTATGCGGCAGGCGATATAGCTTCATTTCCTTTCAATAACAAATTAATAAGAATTGAACACTGGCGTTTCGCTGAACAGCAGGGAAGAGTTGCAGGTTTTAATATGGCAGGGAAAAATATAAAGTTTAACAAGCAGCCTTTCTTCTGGACAGAGCAAGCAGGACTTAATCTTCGTTATGTTGGTTATGCAGATAATTGGGATGAATCATTAATCCTTGGTGATTTAGATTCAAAGGAATTTATTCTTTTCCTTTCTGAAAATGGTAAAATAAAAGCTGCTATAGGCAACAACAAAGATACAGAAATGGATGCAGTTGAAATTCTTATGAATGAAAACAGAATGCCTTCATTAAATGAATTAAAAGAAAAGCAAGTCAATCTTGTTCAATTAGTTAATAATTAAGTATTTCTTTTTCAAATATATTAATTGTGGTAAAGTTCACAATTTAAATCATTTCATTATAAAGAAATACAATCTGTTCATCACATTTTTTGCATAATCACATATTTACAAGTACTCTCCCGTTATATTCATTTAACCGTGTGGTAATTGTTGCGGCTAATTTATAATAAACAGAAGAGGATAATATGTTAAGGAAATCATTTTTAATTGTTGCGCTGTTTTTAATTACATCTGTTGTATACTCTCAGGATATAAAAAATCCTGTATCAATAGGACCTCAGGCAGGCTGGCATAAAGCAGCCGATGCAGATGATGGAAAATGGATGTTTGGTGGTGCATTAAAAAAAAATTTACTAATGCTCTCGGATTTGAAGGTTCAATTAATTATCGTGAAGAAGAATACAGAAACGGAGCTATAAAATTAACTCAATGGCCTGTACTTCTTTCAGGATTATTTTATGTAGTACCACAGGTTTACGGACTTGCAGGTGTAGGCTGGTATAATACTAAAATAGAATTCGATAATCCGCTTGTAGATGCTGCAGACAAATCTTCACAGGAGTTTGGCTGGCACTTTGGTGCCGGTGTTGATATTCCTCTTGGTGAAGCGGCATATCTTACAACCGATTTCAGGTATACTTTTATTGATTATGAATTCGAGGAAGTCCCCGGTACTGATGAAATAAATTCCGATTTCTTTATCGTTAAAGCCGGTATAATGTTTTATATAGGCGGGCAATAATTTTTCCCTAACCTTCGGGTATTCCCCGAAGGTTTTTTTTGGGGTGTTTCTTTAAAAAATTTCTGTTGACAATAAACCCTTTAAATCCTATGTTCAGAATAAAAGCTTAATTAATCATCAAAACTTTTCTTTCTTAACTCTTTCTTGAAAGGGCAGGAATATGACAAAAACAGTCGCTTCAATTTTAAGAAATAAAGGATATGATATTTACTCTGTCTCTCCCGAATCCACAGTGTTTGAAGCTCTGAAAATTATGGCAGATAAAAAAATAGGTGCTCTTCTGGTCCTTGATGGTGATAAAGTTGCAGGCATTATTTCAGAAAGAGATTATGCAAGGAAAGTTATCCTTCTCGGGAAATCATCAAGAGAAGCAAAAGTAAAAGAAATTATGTCTGATAAAGTTCTATATGTGCATCCCCACAGAACTGCAGAAGAATGCATGGCTTTAATGATTAATAAAAGAATCAGACACCTGCCTGTACTTGATAATGAAAAACTAGTCGGCATTATTTCAATTGGTGATGTTGTTAAAGCTGTTATTGATGAGAAAGAATTTGTAATTGAACAGCTTGAAGAATATATAAGCGGAAGAAAAATAGCTGCGGAAGTATAATTGAATTAATAAATAACGGGGGCATTTAATTTTCAAAACTGTCCTTAGTTTTATCACTCATTTTCATATTTTTAAGATATGAAAAACCTTAACATTAACTCTCTTAAATCTCTTCTTGATTATGAAGATATAAAATCTTTAAAAGAAAATTTAAATTTTCTCAGATCTTCTGTCGAAAAAGCATCTGCCAAAGAAGGATACATAAATATTATTCTGAATGGAACATCAGAAAATATTTCAGCTTCTTATTTTTTAAATGAATTAAACCAGATTATTGATACTTACACACTCGAAAGAAGTAAATATTATTTGAAAAGATTAATCAAAAGTATAGCTGAAGAAAAAAAAGGGAAGATTAACGATATAAATCTTAACCGCTGGAAAGAGTATGATGATATATTAACCGATAGCCTCTGGGTTCTGAAAAAGAGAGACAGAACAGGAGAACATAATGCAGGTTACTGGGGAAATTTTATTCCGCAGATTCCTAATCAGCTTTTAAGAAGATATACAAAAAAAGGTGAGTGGGTGCTCGATACTTTTTTAGGAAGCGGCACTACATTAATTGAGTGCAAAAGATTAGGAAGGAACGGAATTGGTGTTGAGCTTCTGAAAAATATTGCATCAAATGCCCGAAAAGCAGTTGATAAACAAAAAACATCTTACAAAAATTTAATTCTTGAAATAATAAACGGCGATAGTTCAACCTTAAATTTTAAAAAAGAGTTTAAAAGAATAGGAATAAATTCCATTCAGTTCCTTCTTATGCATCCTCCGTACTGGGATATTATAAAATTCAGCAAAAATAAAAATGATCTTTCCAACGCGGAAACCGTTGATGATTTCCTTAAACTTTTTGGAAAGATAGTCGATAACACTTATCCGCTGCTTGATAATGAAAGGTACTTTGCCCTTGTAATAGGTGATAAATATTCAAAAGGTGAATGGATACCTCTGGGTTTTTATGCAATGCAGGAAGTACTGAAAAGGAAATACAAACTTAAATCCATAATTGTAAAAAATTTTGAAGAGACAAAAGGAAAGATGAATCAAAAAGAGTTATGGAGATACAGGGCACTCGCCGGAGGTTTTTATATCTTTAAACATGAATACATCTTCCTGTTCCGGAAACAGGAATAGTTATGAATACCGCTCCCGACATTACCGCCGAACTTCTTAAAATAGAATCGGAACTCAAGAAGAGATTAATGTATCCTTATAAATGGGGACAAAAGCAGAATGATTTTTTCGATAATCAAACAAATTTTATTTATGATATTCTTCCTTTTGAAGAACTTATTGATACAATAAATTTAAACTTTAGAGGTAAACAGGATTATGATCAATATTTTAATTATGCTTTAAACAGGTGGTATAACTTCTGGTCTGCTCATGCAGTAGAAAAAATTTTCTGTTCATTTCCTGATGTTGTTCCTGCAAAAGATGAAAAAGATCACCTGGTTGATTTTACAATCCAGGGAGTAACATTCGATCATAAAACTTCTGTATTTCCGGCTAATTATAGTCAACCTTTGAACAAAGCAATTATAAACACAGGTCAATTAATTTTATGGTTGTATGAAAATCAATCTGCAGAAAAACGGAAACACTTAAAGAACAGGCTGTTTATTGTTCTCTATTCAACAAATGGTGAGCACTGGAAATTAAAATCGGAAATTTCATTACTTAAAAAAGAAATTGAATTTTATATGATTGGTTTCAACCCTCACTTTCTGTTAAAGTTTGATTTGGGAGATTCATCACAAACTTTGGCTGATATAATCTGGGTTATAAAATAGTCTATTTGAACTATTGTTGCAGAAATTATTCAAGTCTATGTTTACAATAAAAAAAGGAGAAGGCATGAAACTATTTACAAAATTTTTATTACTGTTAATAATGTTCTTAAATGTTAATCTCTTTTCTCAAATTCCCAATGCAGGATTTGAAGAATGGTCACAAGGTAATCCCGTTGACTGGTTTACAAGTAACATTCAAGGTTTATTAACCGTTGTAACTCAATCAAATGATGCACATACCGGATCATATGCGGTTAAACTGGGTGTTGTAGAAATTGGTGGATTCAATTATCCGGGATATATCTGGTCAGGTGAAAGTTTTTTAGAAGGATTCCCGGTTAACCAGGCTTATGGTTCATTAACAGGATATTATAAATTTAATCGCGCTGGTGATGACGAAATGTATGTATCCGTTTATATGAAAAGCGAAGGTAATTATGTTGGGTTCGGTTCAATAATAATAAGCGATAATGCAAGTTCTTATACACAATTTGTAGTTCCAATTCAATATATATCTGGTAATATTCCTGATACATCATTTATCTGGATAGGATTAAGTGATAGCTCTGATGGAGAAGTTTCTTTAGGGTCATCAATAACTCTGGATGATCTTGCTTTTGGTGGAACAGTTGATGTTGAATATGAAGACTATGCTGCAAATTCATTTAGCCTGGAACAGAATTATCCAAACCCTTTCAACCCGTCCACTAAAATTAATTTTAATATTCCTAAACAGGCTTATGTTGATTTAACTGTGTATGATATTCTAGGAAATGAAATTACCAAACTTGTTTCCGATACTTATCCTGCAGGAAAATATTCAGTAGACTTTGAAGCAACTGATTTACCGGCAGGAGTTTATTTTGCAAGGATAAACGCAGGTACTTATTCAAACACAATTAAAATGATGCTTCTGAAATAAGAACAAAATATTAATTTCATCTCTCACATCTAAGGCTGTCTTTTTTGAAAGGACGGCCTTTTTTATTCACATATATAAACAATTAATTATCTAATAAATTTTCTTAAATTTTTTATTTGTAAATATTTTCGGTAAAGAAATATAATTGAGTATCTTGAGAAGAAAATATTTAGAAGATATTTTCTTTTATTCTGCTTCAGTAAAGCGAATTATTAATTAATGTTTTCATTTCTTCCTCTTGGTGGTGCCGGGGAAATTGGTGCAAGCTGTTTCTACTTAAATATTTCAGGGACAGGCATTATACTCGATTGCGGTATGCATCCTCAGAAAAAGGGACTTGATGCTCTTCCTGCTTTTGAATTACTTGATGATAAACCTCTCGATTTTGTATTAATATCTCATGCACACCAGGACCACCTTGCAGCACTTCCTTTTCTTGTGCAGAGACATCCTTATGTAAAAATTATTACAACACCGCAGACCCGCGCACTCGCCGAAAAAACTCTCCACGATTCTGTCTCTATCTGGAAAGAGCAGATTAATGAGGATAAGATAAAGGTTTACTCACACGAGGAACTCGACCTCCTAATAAGTTCAATTGAATATAAAGCTTATAAGGATTCATTTTTTATTAAAGGTTATAAGCATTTATCACCTGAAGAAATTAAAATAGCTTTTTACGATGCCGGGCATATACTTGGTTCATCAGGTATTTTGATTGAACATAACAATGATAAAATATTTTATACAGGAGATATTAATCTTTCACCGCAGGAGCTTCTTACCGGTGCGGAACTTCCCGATACTTCAGTAACAACATTAATTACAGAAACAACTTACGGCAGTACAGATTCTTTCTCTTTAAAAAACTGGAATGAAGAGAAGGAGAGATTTTCTTATGAATTGAATGAAATTCTAAAGAGAGGAGGTTCAATACTTCTTCCCGTTTTTTCTCTCGGCAAATCGCAGGAAATGCTTGCTGTAATTTCTGACCTTATGAAAAAGAAAAAGATAATTCAGACAGATGTTTATACAGGAGGGTTAAGTTTAAAAATTAACCGCATATATGATTATAACAGGTTTGTAGTTAATTATTCGGATACAGATTTTGAACTCTCAGCTTTTCCTCAAAAAAATATTTATGATGTATCAGATTACAACCAGTTCTTCAAAGTCCCATCTATTGTTCTTGCACCAGGCGGGATGATGCTGAAAGAAACAATATCATATCATCTCGGAAAGAAATGGATTGATAGAAAAGACTCAGCGATTTTTTTTGTCGGTTATGTTGAAGAATCAACACCCGGATACATTTTTGCTTATGCAAATAAAGGAGATAAAATATTTTTAGATGATTATACTTCACCTGTTGAAGTTAAATGTGAAATAAAAAATTTCCGTTTTGGTGCTCACTCAAAAAGAGAAGAATTAATTGAGATAGCAAAAAAACTTAAAGCAGAAAATGTAATACTTGTTCATGGCGACCCCCCTTCAATTAATTGGGTAGGGGAGAATATTTTGAAACTGAATAAAAAGATAAAATTATATGCTCCTAAAAGAGGGGAAACAATTCATATTAATTAAGGATAATTCCGGTAAGATTTAGAAGTAATTCTTTTACTGTAAGTAAAAATATCTTCAGGAAACTCCAATAATTTTAATTTTTTAACGGTATAGTAGTTGAAATTTGATTTTAAAAAATCAAAGAGTATGAATCTTTATAAAAGAAGGATTATTGCCTACATAATCGGAAGACTCATCGGTAATAAAGAAATTACCAAAGTGTTTGATAAAACAACTTCCACCTATAATGTTATTGCAGGTGAAGTATCTGTATCAAGAATAAATGTTTATGATACAGAAAAGAATGAACTTATAACCGGCAGCGGGGATGAAAAAGGTATTTCACTTTATGATTTTACAACAAAAAAATTTATTGATATTAAAATTACAGGAAATGTTTTTGATGGTTTTGATTATGAATCCAAAAAAGTTTTTTACGGAGATATGAAAGAGAATACAGTTTCTTTCTTCGACTTTCAGGATTCAAAACATCATTATTATATAATGATAACAAATGATGAAGATGTAACTGAAAACTTTGGCCTTTTAATCTGAGCAATACCTTTTCTTCTTCTTAGATACTTTTCCTTTTATTAATTAACTTTCCCATTATTCATCTAAAAAAACTTTTGAAAAATGAAAACTCATACTCTGCTTTTTTCTTTATTAATAATTTTATCATTTAATTATTGTTCTGAAGAGGAAAAAAACACAATTGTGGGTCAGTGGGAGCCAGTAAGCAGATATTACAATGTTGGTTCAACATTAATATTTAAAGAAGATAGTACAATTATTCAAATAAGAGATGCAAAAGTAAATTACACTTATGAACTTGCGGGAGATACTTTAATATCAACTTCTTTCAGCGGATTAACTGGTGAAAAAATTATTGACAGCGCCAAAATTACAATTACAGGGGATACTCTTATTCTTGTCCGCGGCAAACCGGGTGATATGCAGGAAACAGTCATGAAAAAATATGATTCACTCTATACATTAAAAGATACAATCATAGGTGTATGGAAATGGCCGCATTCATCGGGAAGAGAGGCTGTTTCCGTTTTTCATCCTGATGGTAAAGCAACTGTGTACACTTCAATTGAAAGGCGTGAAGGAAAATATTCAATTAAGAATGATTCGCTGACAGTTGTTTTCCCCGGTACATCCTACCATAATTTAAAATTTGAACTTAAGGGAGATACATTAACATTCCCCGAAAAATTTGCTCCGATGGGAAAAGCATTTTACAGAGTTAGGGAAGATGAAAAACAATAACCTCGAACCGCTGCATCAAAGTGTAAAAGAACATTCGAATGAATACCTTGCAAAATTTCTGCAGAGATTTTTTAAAACAGGAAAAGGGGAATATGCCCAGGGTGATGTATTTGCAGGAATAAAAGTTCCTGTATCGAGAAAAATCGCAAAGCAATTTTATCATTTATCTCTTAAGGATATTTCAATTCTTATTAAATCAAAAATTCATGAAGAAAGATTAATTGCTCTTATTATTCTTACCCACAAAATGAAAAAAGCGGATGAGCAGGAAAAGGAGAAAATTATAAATCTCTATCTTAAAAGCATTAAATATATTAATAACTGGGACCTTGTTGACCTTTCGGCAGATAAGATTCTCGGAGAATATCTTTTTGATAAAAAAAGAGATATTCTATTTGAACTTGTTAAAGGTGGTCTCTGGGAAAAGAGAATAGCAATTATTGCTTCGTTTAATTTTATTAAGAAGAATGATTTCTCTACAACATTAATTCTTTCGGAAATTTTGCTTGATGACAAACATGATTTAATTCATAAAGCTGTAGGCTGGATGCTTAGAGAAATTGGAAAAAGAGATGTTTCAACCGAAGAAGCATTCCTGCTTAAACATTATAAAAAAATGCCAAGAACAATGTTGAGGTATGCAATTGAAAAATTCCCTGAAGAAAAAAGAAAAGCTTATCTTGAAGGAAGAATGTAATGGAAGAAAAAAATATTTATCAAATTTTGAAAAATGCTCTTGATGGTGTAAATGCACATGTAAAACCGGAAAATATTCTTGAAGACTTAACAGTTGATATTGCAGGCGGAATTATTAAAAATTCTCCCTATACAATCTGGCAGATACTTAAACATATTAATTACTGGCAGGAAAGATATATCAGTTATATAAAAGATGAATCAACCCCGCCAACTTTAAAAGCAAGTATTGGCTGGGATTTTCCTTCCTCTCCTGCAGACAATGACGAATTACAAAAAGAAATATCTTACTTCAAAAAAAGTATAGAGATAATGAAAAAACTGAGTAATGATGAATTAGTTAACAAAGCACAAAAATATAATTCGGGTTTTGATGTAATGCAGTCAATGGCTTCACATCTTTCATATCATTTTGGAGAAATAGTTCTTCTAAGGAGAATGCTTGGTAGCTGGCCACCTCCTTCAGGCGGTGATACATGGTAAAGTGTTTTTAACGTTATTCTTTAAATTCAAATCAAAGGTTAAAATTTCTACCTGATTCAGATTATTAATTTTTATTCTTTATTTTTTAGCTGATAATAATAATTCTTAAATAAAAACCATGAACAACAGAGAAAAAATTCCTGCCGGTACTATCTGGGAAGATGTTGTTGGATATTCAAGAGCAGTAAAAGCAGGAAATATAATTGAAGTATCGGGCACTGCTTCTGTAGATAATGGTAAAGTCGTTGGTAAAGGGAATGCATATCTGCAAACAAAATTTATTCTTGCTAAAATTCAGAATACACTTGAATCTTTAGGCTCAGAGATGAATGATGTAATAAGAACAAGAATTTATGTAACAGATATTAGTAAGTGGGAAGATATAGGAAAAGCACACGGTGAATTTTTTAAGAATATTAAACCGGCAACAGCAATGGTTGAAGTAAAATCTTTAATTGACCCTGATATGATTGTTGAAATTGAAGCCACGGCAATTCTTGACAATAATAAATGATTTTATCTTTTCTTATCTTACTATTGAAATCAAAATAAACCGGGATATTTGATGAGCCTCAAAAATGATTCTTACTTTTTTACTGATAAAGAAGATATAAACAGTTTTTCATTAACCAATCAGTTTGCTGAACATCTCGAATTTGTTCTGGTCAAAGATAAGTTTACTGTTACAAAAGAAGATGCTTATTTTTCTCTCTCTATGTCTGTACGTGACAGGATGGTAAGAAGATGGCTCAGAACACAGCAGAAGTATAAAGAGGAAGATACAAAAAATGTTTACTATCTCTCTCTTGAATTTTTGATGGGAAGACTTTTAGGCAATGCTTTGATTAATCTCGATTTTTATGATGAATGCTATAATATCCTTAACGAAAATAATTACAAACTTGAAGAGATAAGAGAGCTTGAGCACGATATGGGTCTGGGAAACGGCGGTCTTGGAAGGCTTGCAGCATGTTTTCTCGATTCTCTCGCTACACTCGGATATCCCGCATTCGGCTATGGAATCAGGTATGAGTTCGGAATTTTCAATCAAACTATACAAAATGGTTACCAGGTTGAAAAACCCGATAACTGGCTTGCTTTTGGTAATCCATGGGAAATTTTAAGACGCGAGCTAACTTACACGGTAAAATTTAATGGAAGGGTTATTTCTTATAAAGATGAAAAAGGAAATATAAAATTTTCCTGGATTGATACTAAAGATGTTCTTGCTGTTGCTTATGATGTTCCTGTCCCTGGTTATAAAACAAATACAGTTAACAATTTGAGATTATGGGTTGCCAAATCAACAAACGAGTTTGATTTTGAAGAATTTAATTTAGGCAACTATGTTGCTGCCGTGCAAAGTAAAAATGAATCTGAAAATATTTCCAAAGTTCTTTACCCGAATGATACTATAACCGAAGGAAAATTTTTAA
>Ga0207873_1000872_pt1 | contig 31454 bp, 29 predicted proteins | sample BGWIniCompost_FD_187373 | JGI IMG/M metagenome (GOLD analysis project Ga0207873, IMG submission 187373) | Cellulose adapted compost microbial communities from Newby Island Compost Facility, Milpitas, CA, USA - BGW Initial Compost (SPAdes)... ... | reverse complement strand
GGACACGGCAGGCCGACATGATCCGCGCTCGCGTGTCGTGGGCGGATGTGGAGGCACTGTTGGCGCAGAAAGGAGACAAGGAATGAACCGCACCGAACTCATCGCGCGCCTGAGCGCACTCGACGCCTGCGAAGAGGCGCTCGCGTGGATCAAGCAGACCCCCGGCGAGCCGGCCGACCTCTGGGCTGCGTGTCAGCGCGGTGACTGGATGATCTGGCTGCTGGCGGCTGTTGGCTACGACGAGCGGACGATGCGGCACATCGCCTGCGATTGCGCAGAGGGCGTACTGCCCGTCTACGAGCGGGCGTACCCCGACGACCGCCGACCGCGAGACGCAATCGCCGTGGCGCGGCGCTACGCGGACGGCGAGGCGACGGAGGAGGAGATGGCCGCAGTCTGGACCGCAGCCTGGGCCGCAACCGCGGACGCCGCCTGGGCCACAGCCAGGGCCGCAGCTAGGGCCGCAGCCAGGGCCGCAGCCGCGGCCGCAGTCTGGACCTTAACCGCGGACGCAGCCGCGGACGCAGCCGCGGACGCAGCCGATGCCGAAGCCAAGTCCGCATTCGATTACGCAGCCAGTGACACATTGTGGGACGCATACAGTGACGCAGCCGGGGCCGCAGCCAGGAACGCAGCCAGGGCCGCAGCTATCGCACAACACGCGGACATGATCCGCGCCCGCGTGTCGTGGGCGGATGTGGAGCGGGCGATGCTGGCGCAGAAGGGAGCCACTGAATGAACCGCACTGCTTTTCTCGCGCGCCTGCGCGCAATCGACGCCTGCGACGAGGCGCTGACGTGGATCGAGCAGACCCCCGGCGAGCCGGACGACCTCTGGGCCGCGTGCCAGCGCGGTGACTGGCTGCTCTGGCTGCTGGTGGCTGTGGGCTACGACAAGCGGGTGATACGGCACATCGCCTGCGACTGCGCCGAGGGCGTACTGCCCATCTACGAGCTGGCGCACCCGGACGACCGCCGCCCGCGCGACTGCATCGCTGTGGCGCGGCGCTACGCGGACGGCGAGGCGACGGAGGAGGAGATGGCCGCAGCCAGGGTCGCAGCCGTGGACGCAGCCAGGGCCTCAGCCAGGGCCGCAGCCGAGGACGCAGCCGAGGACGCAGCCTGGGCCGCAGCCGATGCCGCAGCCTGGGCCGCAGCCGAGGACGCAGCCGGGGCCGCAGCCAAGGATGCAGCCGATGACGCAGTCTGGGCCGCAGTCTGGGCCGCAGCCGATGCCGCAGCCGTGGACGCAGCCAGGGCACGGCAGGCCGACATTATCCGCGCCCGCGTGTCGTGGGCGGACGTGGAGGCGCTTCTGGCGCAGAAGGGAGGCGGGGAGTGAACCACGACAAGGCACGAACCACACTGATCCCCCTCCGCACCCCCCTAGGCACCCCCTAGAAGGCCCCTAGCAGCCTCTCTCGTGGACAAACTAAGGCCACCCTATAGTCACCCCCTAGCCGGCCCCTAAAATCGCTCTACGGGGCGGCTAGGGGCCTTAGAAGCGGTTTAGGAGAATTTATACAATGATCTCCGCAAAGTCCATCCTGTCGTCCGTCAACAAGGAGACCCACAAGCGCATTGACACCCTGCAACTGCGCTTCCCCCGGTTCATTCTCGCTCAGTTCAACACTCACCGTGTCTTTTCACGCAACGCAGCATCCTCTCGGGCAATCCCGACCGCCAAGCTGATTGAGCAGGTGAGGACCGATCCGGTGGTGCCCCTCCGGTGGGGCCGGAATCGTCCCGGTATGCAAGCTACTGAGGACCTTTCCGCCCCCGAGCAGGACAGGGCTTTGTCGGCTTGGCTACGTGCTAGGGACGCTGCCTTGAGCGAGGCCGAATTTCTGGCCGACCTCGGGGTACACAAGCAGGTCGTCAATCGTATCCTTGAGCCCTACCTTCATGTTGACGTGATTGTCACCGCTACTGAGTGGGACAATTTTTTCTCCCTTCGACTGGACGATGCGGCACAGCCCGAGATTCAAGAGCTTGCCCGGCAGATGAAGGCGGCCCTAGACGGGGCCGACGTGGTCGAAATGGGGCCGGGGGATTGGCACATTCCGTATATCACCGAGGAGGAACACTATCTGGTCACTGTAGGGGCACTCCCGAAGACCCGCCTGCTTTCCTTTTCGGCGGCCCGGTGTGCCCGCGTGTCGTATCTCAACCACGACCAGACCGCTCCCGACCCCGAGAAGGACTTGGCTCTGGCCGGAAGGCTGTTGGCCCATAAACACATGAGCCCCTTCGAGCATCAGGCACTGGCCTACTTTCCTGCCCGCACTTCCTACCTGGAGGACCTTCAGAGGAACTTCACTGGAGGCTGGGCACAACACCGGGCGATGCTGGAGTCGGGGTTTCTGGAGTAGCTCGCGGGAGACACAAGAACGCCCCACCTGAGGGAAACCTTGGGTGGGGCGCTTTGTTGTGCCCTCAGGGTTCACTCTGAGTGTTAGAACCTCGGGGGAGGCTCCAGACGGAGTTCCCTTGCTCGGTCACGTACCAGCATTTCGAGAAGGGACCCCTTCGACATCCCATAGTGAGCCTGAAGGGCCTCCAACAGGTAGGCGACGTGGGTGGAGGTCTTGAACCCCACCTGCGTCTCCTTCCACCGCGCGCGTACCGGCGGCTTGCGGCGAGGGGCGGCCTGAGGAGGGGTTTCCACAGGGGCCGACTCCACGGTGGCCCGGCGGTAGGACCGGGGGCGGGAGTAGGTACGGGCGGGGGTTGCGGCACCATTTGACTTACGAGGCACGGGCATGCTCCTTTCGGGGTAGTAGCCGCTATCGAGCGGCTGTGGTAGACATAGGGTGAACCTAATCACGCAACTCAGGAGGGGCAACCGGGATGAATCTGTTGGAAGAACAGAGGGTTCTGGAGGACGACGGGCTCAGTGCTGGGAAGGACCGCTTCGAGCGTCAGCTTCAGCAGTCCATAGAAAACGGCACCTACGCGGACCAAGGGGCGGCTCGGAAGCTCCTTTCGCTGGGTGTGGAGAAGTACGGCAAGATCCTCGCTGACATGCTCGCTAGCACCGACAAACGCAGGCGTACTCTAGCCATGGAGTGGGTGGAAAAGGTAGGGCCTGAGAAGGCTGCCTATATCACCTTGCGTTGCGCGTTCAACGGCGCGATGAAGCGCGAGACCATCCCAGCTCTAGCTAGAGGGATTTCCAAGAGGATTACCGACGAGCTTCGCTACCGGCGACTGGAAGCCGAGGCTCCGGCCCTGTTCAAATACAAACTCTCCAACTTCGCCACCAACCACTACATGCACCGGGCGCACTCCCTGGATGCCGCTGTGAGGTGGGCTGAGGTGGACGTGAGTGACCTTGAAATGTCTCCCTCTGATGCGCTGGCGACCGGGACCTTTCTGGTGGACCGCCTTATCGAGGCGACCGGCCTGTTCCGCATTGAGGACGGCAAGGGGGTCACCGGGAGGCGCACCAAGCATATCGTCCCTACCGAGGAAACCGAGCGCTGGCTGACCGAGCGGAATCAGGTGATGGCCCTCATGTCCCCGGTCTACCCGTGCATGGTGGTACAGCCGTTGCCGTGGGGTCCGGGCCGGCGGGGAGGCTATCGGTTCGGCCTCAGGGGGACCAACAAGTTGGTCAGGAGAGCCAGCAAGGCACACCTGAGGGCGCTCGATGAGACCCCCATGGACCCCGTGTATAAGGCGCTGAACACCGTCCAGAACACTGAATGGCTTGTCAACAAGAAGGTCCTCAAGGTCTTCGGGACCCTGATGGACACTGGGGGTGGTCGGGCCGGGCTGGCGTCTACGGAGCCGTTGCCGGATGTGCCCAAGCCGGTGTGGTATGAGCCGGGGGATAATTCCTTCAAGGCGGACCCGGAAAAGAGCCATGAGTTCTATCTGTGGCGCAGGAGGCAGTTTGCCCGGCACTCTGCCGACGTGCAGCGGAACCTGGAGGTGATTCGCCTGATGCGTCTCAGGGAGTCCGCCGAATTCTACTCCAAGTATGAGGGGATCTACTTCCCGCACTCGCTCGACTTCCGGGGGCGGATGTACCCAATACCCACGGCCCTGAACCCTCAGGGCGACGACCTCAACAAGGGGCTCCTGACCTTCGCCACCCCCAAGCCGCTTGGTCCCAAGGGAGCCTACTACCTCGCCATCCACGGGGCCAACGTCATGGGCGTCAGTCCGTGGGGCCAGAAGATGTCCAAGTTGACGCTGGATGAACGGGTACAGCAAATCGAATCCCTTACAGAGACCATCCTGAGAATTGCGCAGGACCCCATCGAGAACACTGATTGGATGACTGCCGATGAGCCGTGGTGTTACCTCGCGTTCTGCTTCGAGTGGGCTGACATGATTCACTGGGAGAGAACCGAGGGGACCCGAGAGTCATTCCCGTCGCGTCTCCCTGTGGCTTCCGATGGCACCTGCAACGGCCTACAGCACTACGCGGCCCTGCTCCGAGACCCGATTGCCGGGGAAGCCGTCAACGTCTGCGCCAACAGCCGCCCCAAGGACATCTACCAGGAGGTGGCTGATGCCGTGCTTGCACGCCTGGAGAGGGAGGCAGCAAGCGACCCCATGGCTGCCTTTTGGCTCAATTCAGGGCTTGTCAACAGGTCTCTCTGCAAGCGTCCAACGATGACTTTGGCCTATGGGGCGACGCAGTACGGCTTCAAGGACCAGCTTATTGCGTATCTCGAAAAGGATGTCCCCAAAGAGAAGTTGGAGCCGTTCTATAAGTGGGACGAGCATCGGGGGGACATGAAATTCGACCCACACCCTGAGTGCGTATACATGGCGAAGGTTATCTGGTCTTCTCTAGGTGATGTAGTGGTTTCTGCTCAGGAGGGCATGAGGTTTTTCCAGAAGTACGCCCGGACCATCGCCAAGGCGGGCATGAATCCTTCCTGGGTAGTCCCTGGGACCGGCTTTCTGGTCTACCAGAACTCCTACAAGCAGCGTATCAGGCAACCTATCAAGACGGTCCTTTGCGGGCAGGTCTACAAGCCTGCCGTCTACACTGACACCGACAAGGTAGACTCCTTTGCTGCCGCCAACGGTATCTCCCCCAACATCATCCACAGCCTCGACGCGGCTGCCCTCATGATGACTGTGAACCGGGCCAGTGACTCTGGGGTTACACATTTCGCCCTCGTGCATGATTCCTACGGGACCCATGCCGGGGACGCCGAACTCCTCAACATGGAGCTTCGCAAGGCGTTCTTCGAGCTGCACAAGAGGGATGTTCTCGGGGATCTCGCCCGCCAGTTCAAGGATCAGGTAGACGCCGCCAACAAGAAGCTGGCCGAGCAGGCCGCTGAAGCAGGGCAGCCTCCACCGAAGCTGCTGGAGTTCCCCGAGGTGCCCGAGAAGGGGAATTTGGACATTTCCCAGGTCCTCGTGTCCGAGTATTTCTTCTGTTAATTCGCGGGCTTGAATCGAGCCCTATATAAAGAATGACCCCCACGGCCCGCCTGAGGGCTTGCTGGGGGTCGTTCTTTTCGTGCCACCAAAAGGAGAACTAGAAGTTGGCTAACAAGAATCGTGTCATTACCAGCCCCAAGGGCGTTGCCAAGTTTCCCCACCTGAACGTCCCCGATACCAAGTTCGACGAGGCTGGGGTCTACACCGTCAAGCTGCGTCTCGACGCCTTCGACGCCGCGAACATCGCCTACATTGCGGAGATTGAGGCGGCTCACAAGGACGCTCTTGAGCTCTACCAGGAGGAAATGAAGGAGGCCCTGAAGGAGGCCCGGAAGAAGGGCGGAAAGGCCGGGAACCGGAAGGTTTCCGAGGTGAAGGACTTCTACAACGACCCGCCGTTCTTCCTCGATGAGGAGGCGAACGAGTACGAGCTTACCTACAAGATGTATGCCTCGTTTGTTTCCAAGAAGACCGGCGAGACCATTCATCTTCGCCCTGCCCTCTTTGACGCCAAGAACAAGCCTACTACGGTCAAGGTCACTGGAGGCTCCATCATCCGCGTTGCTAGCGAGCTTGTCCCGTACTTCAAGCCTGCCACCGGGTGTGGGCTCTCGCTGCGTCTCAAGGCCGTCCAGATCATCGACCTCAAGGATTGGTCCACTAACCCGGAGAAGCTCGGCTTCGAGGTTGAGGAGGGCTTCGAGGATGGCGGCGGCGACGAGAGGGAGGACGAGAACGGTTTTTCTGACGAGTCTTCCGGCGACGACGACGATACCGGGAATTTCTAAGAGGTAACTCATGGCTACTGCTAAGGTTGTCAGCTATGGGCCTGAAGTCCGGCTCACGCTCGATTATGAGGAGTGCGTAGCTCTCGCCAACGCTCTTTATCCGGTGGAGCCTGGAAACCCGTTCATTGATGATATTTACGATGAGCTTGTGGACCTCATCACCTATTCATTTGGTACATTCACTACTGAGGTGACGCTGGGGCTCACCCCCGAAGAGGCCGTGGAGCTTCAGGCCGTGCTTCAGGACGACCCCAACGATTCCACGGATGCCCCTTTTTGGGCTCTCACCCAGGCTATCGAGGATGCATGGGGGGCAGACGCCCTTCAGTGTCTTCCCGCTGCGGCCTACACTGAGGATGACGATGGGGAGGAGGAAGACGTTGCTGAGGTGATCCCACTGTTTCGGCGTAGACCTCCTGTCCCGGCGAACAAGGAGCCGGATGGCGAGGCGAAGTAGATACCCAGCAAGACAGAAGAAGGATAGTGACAAGAGGAGTGGGCTGGAGGACCAGATCGCTGAGCAGTTGGATAAGCTGAAGGTAGACTACGAGTACGAAACAGTGGTCCTCCCCTATGTACCTCCTCAGAAGGTCAGACGGTATACTCCTGACTTCATCCTGCCGAATGGCATCGTAGTGGAAGCTAAGGGGCGTTTCGACACAGCAGACCGCCAGAAGATGGCGCATATTATCGCTGCGTACCCCGACCTGGACATCCGCATGGTGTTCTCCAACCCCAACAACAGGATTTCCAAGGTGTCAAAAACTACGTATGCCGTTTGGTGTGACGGGAAGGGTATCCCGTGGGCCAAGGGGTATATCCCCGAGGCCTGGCTGAAAGAGCCCCCCAACCCGAGAAGCCTGCGGGTTATCTCTGAGTTGAATACAAAGAAAGGTAAAAAGTGAGAGAAAAATACATCTATGTTGTCCTTCCAGAGTTTCTCAAGTCGGGGGGTCGTAGCCAGTGAAGCTCGGAGTGCCCAATTATCTCCACCCGGCATCGACGTATACTGCGCGTACCCGCACCGACAACATTGTCATTCACTGCTCCGCTGACGATAAAGAGGATGGCATCATGGATACCGCTGAGGACATCCGTGAAATGCACGTCCTTGAGAATGGGTGGCTCGATATTGGCTACCATTTCGTAATTGAGCGGGACGGTATGGTCCAGTTCGGGCGTCCTGCGTGGTCGGTAGGGGCCGGGGTGGTCGGTCACAATCACAACTCCCTTCACATTTGCCTCGTTGGTGGTGCGGACGCGATGGGGCGGGGAGAAAACGACTTCACGGACGCTCAGTGGGAGGCCCTGACGGAGCTTGTGACTGTCGCGTGGGGAGCCTATGGGCGACCCAAGGTGCTTGGCCACAGAGACTTCGGGGTTCCAAAGGATTGCCCCAGCTTTGATGTGAGGACCTGGTGGTATCCTATCGAGGCCAAGCTGTCTAAAGGCCGAGGAGAGTAGAAAAGATGAGTGTCATCGTTTCGCTTATCATCGTAGCCTCCCTCGTTGCTTCGGGCTACTACCTTGTTAGGAGGGCTCGACGGAACAGATGGAAGGAGACGCCCGAGCAGATCCTTCACCGGCTCATCGAGGATTATGCCCGGATGCGCCGGAACACCCCTCGCACCGGACAGTCAGCAAAGGATTGGCCCATGGGGTGGTGGAACCATCAGCGCGTCAGGAAGGTGAATCGTGCGTAAGCCTGAACAGCTTGAGTTCGACTTCATGAAGGATGATGCGGTGGCCTTTGAGGGCTTCTTTGCGGGTGCAAAGTCGTACCTTTGGCTGGGCATTGCGGGTATCCTTGCCAATATCCTGTTCTTCGGAGCGGTGGTGGTGGCAGTTTGTATGATCGTCAAGTGGCTCTTTCACATTTGAAAAAGTCACCCTAACAATAGTTTCACATAGAAGAAAGAGAGAAAGAGTCATGAACAGCACTACCGACAAGAAGGTCACCACGTACACCTTCTCTATCCTGAGCCCGTCCATCATGAACGGCATTTGCGCCATGCTTGTTCGCCGCCTTGGTGGGACTGTCACGATTACTCGGAAGGAGCTTGAGGAGGCGGTTGAGTCCATCCCCGCTGACGAGCATCTTCTGGTTGATTTCGTTGATAATACCTGCATCACCGTCCGTTCCGGCACCCAGGAGGAAGCCTTCGCGGTGCTGCTGAGCGCGGCTGTCGAGTCTATGGCGCTGGGGGAAAACGGGGAGGGCGATGCGTCGGGGGCTGCCCCCAAGAAGACCCCCACTTTTCTCAACTGATCTAAGGTAAGATTCCTTGGGGTCGGTCTTAGGGCCGGCCCCAGGGTTTTGTCCTAGATGAGCGGAAGCGAATTCCTGAGGCATATCCCCTGCGAGAATTGCGGCTCATCCGATGGGAATTCTCTCTATAGTGATGGGCACCAGTTCTGCTTTGTGTGTAACACGGACGTACAGCCAAAGGGAGGTGGGAAGATTACCAAAGAAGCATCGAAGAAGCTCATTCCGCCCGAGGATCTGGTTTATCAGGCCATCCCCAAGAGGAAACTCAGGGAGGACACCTGTAGTCACTTCGGGTATGGCATAGGGACATACAACGGCAAGAAGGTTCAGGTTGCCCCCTATTACGATAAGTCCGGGGTCATGGTCGGCCAGAAGCTGCGCTTTCCTGACAAGACCTTCGCGGTACTCGGCTCCATCAAGGACGCTATGCCGTTCGGGTTCCACTGCTGGCCCCGTACAGGAAAGCGGGTGGTCGTCACTGAGGGTGAAATCGACGCCCTCACCATGAGCCAGGTGCAGGGGAACAAATGGCCTGTTGTATCCATTCCCAACGGCGTCCAGGGGGCGAAGAAGACCATCGCCAAGCACAGGGACTATTTCCTTGGGTTTGATGAAGTAGTCCTGGTTTTCGATCAGGATGAGCCTGGGCAGAAGGCCGTACAGGAATGCGCAGCCGTGTTGGGGGGCAGGGCCAAGATTGCTGCCCTCCCACTCAAGGACCCCAACGAAATGCTCCTGGCTGGGCGTGTAGATGAGCTTGTGACCGCCGTGTGGCGGGCTGAGCCCTACCGCCCCGAGGGCATCGTTAAAGGCTCTGAGTTGAAGGAGAGGGTCAGCAAGAAGCCTGAGTGGGGCCTTTCGTGGTTCTGCGATACTCTCACTAAATACACCTATGGTATCCGCACCACGGAGCTTATCGCTCTCGGGGCAGGCGTAGGGGTAGGCAAGACGGACCTCCTGACCCAGCAGATTCATCACTTTTTGTTCCACCATAAGGAAAATGTGGGGGCCTTCTTTCTGGAGTCCACCTGCGAAGACCTTATGCGGAGGATGTTGGGCAAGCACGCAGGCAAGCAGTTCCACCTTCCCGATGGGGACTGGACTGAGGATGACCTGGAGGCTGCCTGGAAGGATTACTATAGCTGTGGCGCTGAGGTATTCCTTTATGACTCCTTCGGTTCCAACAAATGGGAATCCATCAGGGAGAAGATTGAGTACCTGTATCACGCTGAAGGGGTCCGCTACTTCATCCTCGACCACCTGACCGCCTTGGCCGCTGAGGAAGAAGACGAGAGACGGGCGCTTGACGCCATTATGGCTGAAATGGGCGGTCTGGTGAAGAAGCTGGGCATTGCTCTCATCTTTGTGTCTCACTTGGCGACCCCCGAGAGAGGATCCCATGAAGAAGGAGCACAGGTGCAAGCCAGGCACTTCAGGGGCAGCCGAGCGATTGCCCAATGGTCTTCCTTTATGATTGGCTTGGAGAGAAATCAACAGGCTGACGATGAGGAGGAACGACACACCACGACTGTCAGGATTATCAAGGACAGGTATACCGGCAAGGCCACTGGTGAGAAGTTCCGCCTCGGGTATGACCATGCTACCGGCCGGCTGTATGAGAAGGATCCGATAGCGGAAACCTACTTCCCTCCTTCGGGGGACGAAAAAGGAGATTTCTAGTGAAGGGTAGAAAGGAGACGAGTGAGTAAGTCTTGCGTTCTAGACATTGAAACAGATGACCTTCTAGAGAAATGCACGACCCTCCACTGTCTCGTCCTGCGTGATCCCGACACTGAAGAACTCATCGGGTCCTACACTGACCAGCCTGGGTATCCGTCCATTGCTGAGGGCCTGAAAGAGTTGGACAAATACGATGTCGTCTACGGACACAACATCATCAGGTTCGACCGTCCGGCCCTCGACAAGCTCACAGGCCACAAGATCCCTTGGTCCAAGGTGAGGGACACCCAAATCGTTGCCTTTCTCCGCTGGCCGGGGCAGGGCAAGATGGCGTACCTCAACGACATTGACCGTCCGCTGCTAGCAAAAGGCTTGCTGCCTCCACATTGCTTCGGGAAGCATTCCCTGGAAGCCTGGGGATACCGCTTGGGATGTCTGAAGGGGGACTATAAGTCCACCAACGATTTCTCCAAGTGGTCTCCTGAAATGCAAACCTACTGCGAGCAGGACACGCTCGTAACCGCCAAGCTCATCAAGCATATCCGTAAGTCCGGTGGGGCTCCCTGGCTTGCAATCGAGACTGAGCTAGAGCTAGCACGATACCTGCACCGGCAGGAGCTGAACGGGTGGCCTTTCGATGAGGAGAAGGCGACCGAACTTCTGGCTGTGTTGTCGGCCAGGAGGGAAGACCTCCACTCCAAACTTGTTGACATCTTCGGGTCGTGGGAGCAGGTAGACAAGGTGTTTACCCCGAAGCGTGACAACAAGAAGCTGGGGTACAAGGCTGGGGTGGAAGTCACCAAATACAAGACGGTGGTATTCAACCCTGGGTCCAGGCAGCAGGTCGCTAAGAGGCTCAAGGAGTTGTACGGGTGGGAGCCCAAAGAGTTCACCGATAATGGACAGCCTAAGGTTGATGAGGCCACCCTGAAGTCATTGCCGGATGTTCCTGGCAAGATGGAACTCATTGAGTACTTCACGGTTTCCAAGCGGTTGGGACAGCTTGCCGAGGGCAAGAACGCTTGGCTGAAGCTGATGGAGCCTCATCCCGATACGGGGATGAAGCACATCCACCACGGCTGTATCCAGGCGGGTACGGTTACACACCGGGCGACCCACATCCGACCGAACATCGCGCAGGTCCCGGCGGTAGGCAAAGAGTGGGGTAAGGAGTGCCGGGAGCTTTTCTGTGTACCTGAAGGTTGGGTCCAGGTCGGCGCAGATGCCAGCGGGCTGGAACTCCGAATGCTCGCCCACTACATGGCTGCGTGGGACGGTGGGGCCTACTCTAAGACAGTCACCGAAGGCAAGAACGAGGACGGTACAGACGTACACAGCCAGAACAGGAATGCTCTGGGGCTGGAAGGGAAAGAAGGCCGGGACAGGGCAAAGGTATTTATTTACGCCTTCCTGTACGGCGCTGGAGACCTGAAGCTGGGCCTGGGGGTCCCCCCCACAGCAGCGGATATTGAGTCCTACAGGGCCAATAAGAAAGCCTGGGAGGGCTCTAAGAGGTGGCTCCTGAAGAAGGGGGAGCCTGCCGACGACAAGCACATTGCTGCGATGATCCACGGGGGCGTCCTCAGGGAACGCTTCCAGAATAACCTACCGGCCCTCGCCAGCCTCATCGAGTCAGTCAAGGCGAAAGCAAAGCGTCAGGGCTACCTCACTCTCATCGATGGGCGTAGGGTTCCTGTAAGGTATCAACACGCGGCCCTCAACTGTCTTCTCCAGGGCTCCGGCTCTGTGGTCTGCAAGAGGTGGATTGTGCGGACTTCGAGAAGGCTTGAGGAGGAATTTGGTCCTCAGGGGTGGGACGGCAAATGGGCAGCTCTCGGGTGGATTCACGATGAGTTGCAGATCGCTGTGCGCCCTGAGATTGCTGATAGGGTCTGCCAGATTCTCGTTGAGGAAATCCGTGAGGTTGGCCTTGAGTTCAACCTAAGGTGCCCTTTGGATGGCGAGGCGAAGGTAGGGAGGAATTGGGCAGAGACCCACTAGGAGACTGATGCTGAAGGAATGTCCAACGTGTAAAGAAAGGAAGCCGCCCTCAGGGTTCCACAAGAATCGCACCAAGCCTGACGGCCTGGATAACGAGTGTCGCAGATGTAAGCACATCAGGGAATCCTCTAAGGAAGCCCGAGATGCTAAACGAGAGAGAGACCTGATGCGGCTCTACGGTTTGACCCTGGCTGACTACGAGGCCCTTGCAGAAATGCAAGGACACGTATGCGCAATCTGTGGGGAACCCGAAAAGGCCACCAACAGGTTTGGCGAACTACTGCCCCTGTCTGTTGACCACGACCACGACACCGGAGAAGTAAGGGGCCTTCTGTGCTCCCGCTGCAACAAAGGCATCGGGGCGCTGGGGGATGACGTGATGGGGGTCTTGACGGCTGCCATTTACCTGGCCGGGAGGGGGCGTGAGTAAGAAACCGATTACGCTCCTCATAGACGCTGACTCTCTCATCTATAACGCCTGCTTCGGTAACGAATACTCGTTTGACGGCAAGGAATACTCCTTCGATTTCGAGGGTGCCAGGTACGACTTTGCTAGTAAGGTAAAAACTTTTACCTCTCACCTGGAAGCCGACTCCGTGGTAATCGTTTTGTCTGACTATGAGGACCCTTGGAGGCGCACCGTGCTGCCCACATATAAGGCCCACAGGGCAGACCTCCGTAAGCCTGAAGGCATGGACAAGCTAAGGGAGTGGGTGTCGGGGTCCTACCAGTATTTCTACCAGTGGCCCAGGCTGGAAGGCGATGATGTCCTCGGGATACTTATGACTTCGCCTGAGGAGTACCCTGGGGTTACTGGTAGGAGAGTGTGTGTCTCCATGGACAAGGACATGATGACTGTCCCTGGGTGGCATTGGAGCTGGAAGTGGGAATGGGGTACGGAGCCCGTCCTCATCACTGAAGATGAGGCCAACCGTTACCACATGATGCAGACACTCACGGGGGACCCTGTAGATGGATACAAGGGTTGCCCTAAGATCGGCCCTGTGAAGGCCAAGAAGATCCTTGATGGTGCCAAAACGCCTGTTGCCCGCTGGAAGCGTGTCGTGGAGGCTTACCGGAGGGCCGGGCTGACCGAGGCGGATGCTTTGACTCAAGCGCAGGTGTCTCGTATCCTCCATTATGGGGAATACGATAGAGAAACGAGAGAGGTACGGCTATGGAAACCAGACTCAAGGTAGGCGATTGGGTCCGCTGTATGGACGACAATGGCTATGGAGAATTCACTAACGGGTATCTGTACCCGGTGGTGAAGGTGGAAGACACGTCTTCCCACGGGCAGAAGGCTGAGATTCCGTGGGACTCGGGGTACTTCGACAGGGGCACCCATTTTATCTGGCCGGACTCCCCCAACGATCCAGGGTCCATCCGATGGGTGAAGGTCCCCGAGGGACCGAAGCAGGGCGACGGTCTCATGTTGACTCGGGAGTTCTGCGAGAAGGCCGAGTGGTACACCTTCGGTAAGACCTACCGGTTTTATAGTGTGCGCTCCGGCATGCCTCCAAGGCTCGCTGGTCAGTTCCATGACGACGATAACGATCCTGTTGATGTGTGGGTGGAAGACATCCTGTGTGTCATCCCGAGCTGCATGGTGGAGCAGCGGGAGCCTCAGGAGGGTGACAGGGTTCGCATTGTGAATAACCGAGGCTGGGGGCTAGGCTTCGAGGAAGGCCAACTGTATAGCGTTGAGGTGGATGGGGAGCCTGATTCTGTAGATAGGCTGTGTTTCATCAGCAACGCTCACCCCCACTACATTGGTGAGGCCATGCGTAAGGTTGGGTCCTGCGTGGACTACGAGATTATCGAGAATAATCCCCCAGGCATCTTTGGGAAGGCCCCGGAGGCCCTTGTGAATAACGACCTTGCTATTGACGGTGCCGGGTACAAGTGTAGCATGGACGACCCCACCAAGCTCCCCATGCACCTGATCCCTCCCGCTTTCATTGAAGACCTGGCCGCTGTCCTCCAGCACGGGGCCAAGAAGTATGCCCCGAATAACTGGATGAAGGGCATGTCCTGGGAGACCGTCATGTCGGCTGTGCAGCGGCACATCCAGGCATGGAGGGCAGGCGAGGATCTGGACCCTGAGAGCAAGCTCTCCCACCTGATGCACGCTGCGTGTGGCCTGATGTTCCTCCATTGGTACTCCACGGGGCCTCATAAGGCCGACTACGGCAAGTTCGACGACCGTGTGTATAAGGATGGCCGATAATGAAGACTTTGCGGCCTGTCATCGCTGTAGATGTGGATGAAGTCTGCGCCAACCTATTGGAAGGCTGGTTGTCGGTCTATAATCATCGCTACGGGGATGACCTCCAGGTGGAGGAAATCAAGGGCTGGGGCCTCATGAACTTCATTACCAAGTGCAGTGAGGCCCAGTTTTACGCCATTGTCAGCGAGCCGGGGTTCTACAACGATCATGTAGTTCCCCTGCCGATGGCTCTTGAGGGAATCAAGGAGCTACGCAGGCTGGGCAGGGTCCTGTTTGTTACTTCTTGTTCGAGAGGGACGATGGACCAGAAACGGGCCTGGCTGGAGGAATGGGGCTTCCTCGACAGGTCCAAGTACATCCAGAAGGACCTGGTAATGGCGTCCGACAAGTCCATTATCAATGCCGACTTCCTGATTGATGATGCCATCCATAATGTGGCTGCCTTTGACAACGCCCCTCAGCGCCTTGGTATCCTCATGAATCATACGCACAATGAGGCTGAGGATTGGCATCGCAGGGTTGACAACCTGGTTCATGCTGCTGAATTCATTAGCAAAACCTGGAATCAAACCTGATTGAGCACTATATAAGGGAGGTTCATAAGTGTGACTAAAAGTGATACCAAAGGCAAACCTCCCTATGTGCCTTTGGAATTACTCGAATGGCTTGAGGAAACGTACCCTGATAGGTGTCCTGATGAGACCACCCCGGAGAGACGGGTGTGGATCAATGCCGGGGCAGCCAAAGTGGTACGCAAGCTGAGGGCCATGTACGAGAGACAAAGGGAAAAGTAAATGTGTACCGGCAGTGTTGTGAAACCTGCCCCCGTTTACTCTGCTAAGAGGCCCCCGGAGCCACCACCGCTTCCTGGGGCTTTCACCTTGCAAGAACTGAACCGGACCAGCGCCGGGGACCTCATCAAGAGAGGCTCCGGCATCGTCAACCCGTTCCAGCGGTTCGGGTCGGCTATCAGGGTTGGTCCAAGCAAGGGAGGCAGGAACGGAGGCACCAGCAAGCGGTGGGAGCCGCCGTGGGGGTCCCCAAAGATTGGCTAACAGTGAAACCCCAGGAGCCCGTAAGGTAACTGCTGCTGGCCGATACATGAGCCTGGAGACCTACAGGGACCCATTCTTGCGTAGGGCCAGGGACGCCGCTCGTCTGACCATCCCCGGTATCATGCCCGAGGACGGACATAGCGGATCGACCACCCTCTATCAGCCGTACCAGAGTGTCGGGGCGGACGGGGTAAACAACCTTACCGCCAAGATCCTTCTCGTCCTGTTCCCTCCGGGGGAACCTTTCGTTCGCCATGCGGTTGACGATTTCGTTGCTGAGGAGATAGCACGAAAGGCTGGGGACAATCAGGAGGCATTCCGGGCAAAGATTGAGGAAGCACTAGGGAAGATTGACCGTGCCCTGATGACCAAGATGGAGAGGGTTGGTGCTCGCAAGACTCTCAATGAGGCTATCGCCCACGCTATTGTCACTGGCAACGGTCTGCTTCACATTACGCCTGAATTCAAGTTCCTTTTCTACGGCCTCGACAAGTACGTCCTCAAGAGGGACAGCGAGGGAAACGTGATTGACATTGTCGTCAAGCAGTGTCTTTCCAGGGCTACCCTCCCGAAGAAAGTCAGGGAAATCGTTGAAGGTAAGACTTCCGACGATCCTGAACTGAAGAAGGACGAGACCGTGGAACTCTACACCTGGATCTACAGGGACCCCGATGGTGACGGCTTCAAGGCCCACCAAGAGGTTATGGATGAGGTGGTCCCTGGGACCAAGCACTCATACCCTCCAGGTAAATGCCCTTGGATTCCCATCAGGTGGGTTCAGGTGTCGGGTGAGGACTACGGGCGCGGTCGTGTTGAGGAGTATCTTGGAGACTTGATCTCCCTTGAGGAGGCTTCCAAGGCAATCGTTACGTTTGGCGCAATTGCTTCCAAAGCGGTTGCTCTAGTGAACGAGGGCGGTACGACCGACAAAGAGGCCCTGGCAGAAGCAGACCCTGGAGACATCATCGACGGTAACGCTGAGGATGTTACCTGGCTCCAGGTAGAGAAGGCTTATGACTTTCAGACCGTTGCGGCTATCGCAGAGAACTGCTTGAAGCGCCTGCAAAAGGCTTTCCTCATGGGTGACTCAGTTACCCGTGACGCTGAGCGAGTGACCGCCGAGGAAATTCGGATGGTCTTCAACGAGCTTCAGCAGGGCCTTGGAGGTGTCTACTCCCAGCAGGCAGAGGAGCTTCAGCGGCCCATTGCGGAAGTCATGACCTGGCAGATGGCTAAGAACGGCGAGCTGCCCAAGCTGCCTGACGACACCGTTTCTCCTCAGATTGTCACCGGCCTGGATGGTCTTGGGCGATCCAACGACCTTCAGCGGCTTGATATGCTGCTGGTTGGTATTGTCGAGCAGTTTGGCCCTGAGGTTGTGTCTCAGTGGATCAACGTGGGGGATTACATCGTCCGTCGCGCTGCTGCGCTGGGCATTGATACCTCCGGCCTGGTCCGCACGGCAGAGGAGGTAGCAGCGGCTCAGCAGCAGGCTAACATGATGTCCCTCGCAGAGAAGGGTGTCGGTCCCGGCCTGAACCTGGTCGGCAAGCTGGCAACGGAACAAAACAGACAGGAGGCCCCGGAAGGTGGCTCGGCCTAAGAAGAACAAGCAGAATGAGGAGGCTCCCGTGGTGGAGCCTATTGAGCAGACCGCAAAGGATATCGTGAGGGAGGCTGAGGAGGATACTCTTGAGGCCCCCCCTCGTCCGTATTCCCCGTGTGTCAGGATTGACCACTGATGGCAAACAAAGTAGTTCTTACCGAAGACAAAGGACCTGATCCCTCCAAGCCTGTGGAGGGCACCGTTACCGTCATGGGTAACGACGACGGTAGCACCGGCCCTGTCCGGGTCGATGTTCTCGATGATAAGCCTAAGGACTCCCTTGAGAGACCCAATGAGGGCACCTCTGAGGTTAACAAGGGTTCCCCGGAGACTCCCTCTGACAAGCAGCCAGAAGACCCTGCCGAGGCTCCTGACAAGAGGGCCGTGGACAAGGCTGTGTCGGACGCCGGGCTCGACATGGACAAGCTGGCGCAGGAGTGGGCAGAGAATGGTGCTCTGTCTGAGGAATCCTACGAGGCGCTGGCTAAGGTAGGTATTACCAAGGAAATGGTAGATGCTTACGCGGCGGGACAACAGGCCCTCGCGGAGAAGTATACTGCCGAGCTTGAGTCGTATGTGGGTGGTAAGGAGACCTTCGAGGGCATCTTCAAGTGGGCAGCCGACGCGCTGTCTCCCGCTGAGAAGGCTGCTGCCAACTATGCCCTTGCTTCGGGTGATCCCGATGCGGCAAAGCTGGTGCTCGATGGTCTGAAGGCCCGCTATGAGGCTACGATGGGCAACACCCCAGGTTTCATCCGTGGGGAGGCTGCACCTGTTTCTGGGGGTATCACCCCGTTCGCCTCTGCTGCTGAACTGAGTGCAGCCATGCGGGACCCCAGGTATACCGAGGATCCTGCTTACAGGGACCGCGTGTATAAGAGACTGGCCATCAGCTCCCTCTAAAACCCTCAGGTACACCTCGGGTGTCCCCTGGGGTGTACCTTATTGCCTCACTTTGTGTGGTCTCACATCCCTTTCTAGGGAGTAGACACAACCCAAAACAAAGTGAGGATTATAATTGGCTAATGCTGTAGTGTCCCGTCCGGGACAGGCAAACCTGACGGGCGACCCGAAGGCGTTGTTCCTGAAGGTCTTTGCGGGCGAGGTTCTTGCCGCTTTCGACGAGACCAACACCGCAAAGTCCCGTCACATTGTCCGTACTATTTCGAGCGGTAAATCGGCTCAGTTCCCTGCAACCGGGAAGACGACCGCGTTTTACCACACGCCTGGTGAGGAGATCCTTGGTCAGCAGATTGCTGGCAACGAGCGGGTCATCACCATTGATGACCTTCTGATCTCCCCCGTGTTCATCGCCAACATTGACGAGGCGATGTCGCACTTCGACTTCCGTAGTGAGTATTCTAAGCAGTGTGGCGCTGCACTTGCCCGCGCGTTCGACCAGAACGTCTACCGGGTCCTTGTGACGGCTTCCCGCACGTCTGCCACGGTTAGCGGGCTCTCGGGCGGTTCCGAGATTGTTCAGGCCGCTGCCCTTACCAACGCGGATGCACTCATTGAGGCTGCCTTCGAGGCTGCCGCCACGCTGGACTCCAAGGATGTTCCGAAGGGGAATCGGTATCTCGCTGTGAAGCCCGAGCAGTATTACCTTATGGTGAACTCGGGCAGCAAGGCGATTCACGCTGACTACAACCCGACCCCGAACGGCTCGTTCGCGGCGGGTACGATCTACCGGGTTGCTGGGTTCGAGATTGTCGCGACCAACAACCTGCCGCAGGAGAACGTTACTACTGGTAACTACCAGGGTGATTTCTCCAATGTGGCAGCGATGGCATGGCACCGATCGGCGGCTGGAACTGTCCAGCTTATGGGCCTGAGCACCGAGTCTGATTATGAGGTTCGCCGTCAGGGCACCCTCATTGTCTCGCGTATGGCCGTGGGCCACGGTGTTCTTCGCCCCGAGTCGGCGGTCAGCATCGTGACCAGCGCCACCGCTTAATCTTTAGTAACACCTACAAGCCGTCCAGGGGTTTATCCCTTGGGCGGCTTTTTTTCGTCTTTTTTCAAAAATGCCCAAGAAGAAGAAGCCCAAGGTCATCAAAATGCCAGCCATTGACTTGACTGGCAAGGATGACAAAGAGAAATACGAAAAGGAACTCAAGAGGTGGCGTAGGGACCAAGCCCGGAAGCATGACCGCCGCAAGGGTTCCCCTGGGCACCGATACTATCACTGGCCCTTGATTGGGACCTGAGGAGGCCCCTATGGCAACCTTCGATACGACCGTTCCCACCACGGAACTGGAGGCGGTAAACACGATGTTGGTGGCTGTGGGACAGGCTCCCCTTCCTTCCACCACCGACCTTTCTACCATCCCCGACGCAGACGTGGTGATGGCCCTTGACATCCTCGGGAAGGCTGCCCGAGAGGTGCTTTCAGAGGGCTGGAAGTTCAATACCAGGTATGGCTATGAGGTGCCCCCCAGCGGTCAAGTGTTGTGGATTCCTCCTGTTGTCAGCTCGGGTGTCTCTAGTGTGTTCCTCAATGTCTTCAAGAAGCCCCCCGAGTTTCTTGCCTGGAACCTTACCGTTTGCCCCGAGAATGGGGACCTGGACATGGTAGAGGGTATGTCCAAGCAGTACCGGGAGGGTGGCCAAAGTGTGATGGTGCTGTGGGACCGCACCCGAAACCGGGACGGGGCCGACGCCTCCCGACACGAGACCATCTTCATTGATGGTATCGTTGCTGTTCAGTTCGAGGAAATGCCCGAGAGTGTTCGCAGGTACATTTCCACCAAGGCTGCGCGTGAGTTTGCAGCAAAGGTAGTTGGATCTCCTGACACTGTGAGTTACACTATTCAGGACGAAATGGCTGCCCTCAGGTTGCTCAAGAGGGAGCAGGGGAATCAGACCAAGCCTAACTTCCTGACCAACTCTGTGTCGGCCTGGGGATGGTTCGGTGGTCGGCCCTACCATGCTTCTGGGGCACAGCGAAGGGTTTATCGAGGAGGTGGTGGCTGATGCTCTTTTCCCAGCAGATGCCTGATTTGGCTGGGGGTGTGGCCCAGGTGCCGGATTACCTGAAGGCCCCCAATGAGTTCACTGAGATGGTGAACTTCTATATCGACCGTAGCCGACGCCTGCGCCGGAGGCCCCCCACCAATCATGTCGATACTCTTGCTCAGTGGACAACCCAGCACGACAACTGTTTCATCCATCAGGTGGACCGGACGGATACCGAGAGGTACACTGTTGTTATCACCGATGGAGACCTCAAGGTTTACAACACGCTTACCGGACAGGAGTATTCCGTAAGCTTCCCCGATGGAAAGGACTACCTCTCCTACACCGGGAGCAATAAATGGAGAGCCCTCACCATAGGCGACTCCACGTTCTTTGTGAACAGGGACGTGGAGGTGGGCGTTGAGAGGGACACCAGCGGGGCAGCGGGGGTTGATCCCATCATTCTTCGCATGGACCCCGCCAAGTTCGATTACGAGGTGTCAAAGACCGAGTTTCTGGTTTTCGGAGTGGATTTCTCGAACAACCATTATGCCGCTGAGATCACGCCTTGGTATGAAGTCAGGGGGCAAGTCACCAATAATGACAAAGTAGATGGCTATAGGGCGTATAGGGAGAAGTGGCTGGACAGGTTCTATGAGGAGTTGATTGCTGCGTCTGGGCAGCCCCGAATGTTCTCTGTGCTCAGGTATGGTGACCTGATTTACATCATGCCTACCGCCAACGCAGCCACCCTGAATTTCAAGACCAAGGACATCAACGCTCCCCACCCTTTCAAGGTCTATATCGGCTCTGTGGAGTCCATCGAGGACCTTCCAGCCCTCGGACCTCCAGGTGTCATCCTCCGCATCCACGGGGACAAGGGTACTACCAAAGATGACACCTGGGTAATCTCCGAGCCAGTCAACCCGGAAATTTCCAGGGACCACGGGGCTATCGTCTGGAGAGAGACCATTGCTCCAAATACCCCCTATCGCCTGGACCGGAGCACCATGCCCCATGTCCTTGAAAGGAACGCTAGATACCGCAAGGATCTCACGGGGAGGGCGGGTGTATTCAACTGGCCTGACATCGAGTTTGTCCCGGTGTGGGGCGAAGGGCAAGCTCTGGGGGCTACCCTGAATATCGGTGGTGAACCTGTCGATGGTCGCGTAGACCACGTAATCAACACCAGCGGGGAGGGTCTTGACGACGGCGGTTCATACTCGCCCCCTTCCCCCTCCACCGTTCGGCCTACTGTTAGATACACCGTCCGGTGGAATCTCGATACCAGCCTAAGGGATGGTATGGAGACCCGCGTCATTGTCGAGTTCTGGAATGACGACACCGAGCTTATCCACACGCGGACCTTCCGGTACACTAACGGTATGGCTAGTAGCTCCGGCTCCAGATATGTCTCCTATGGGGACCAGGAGTATAGCGTTGTTCTGACCCACAACGATGTGGGAACTTGGCCGGTCCATGTGAAGATTCGGCTGGAGTTTGATGAGGACCCAACCGAGACCACCCCGTCGGCTGCCTTCTTGACTCTCAGAGGGACCGACTCTGGGAACCCTTGGTGTTACGTGGAGCGGCTTGTAGCCACCGATATGTTCATCGGGCCTTGGCACAAGATGTTTCCTGCCGGGACCGAAATCTACCTGAACATGGAAGGGTCCCTCAATGCTCTTCCTGTCACCCCCACGGACGCCTTTACCGAAGACTTGATCGTTTACCTCGGGTTGTATGTGATGAACGATCTGGGGTACGACGTTGAGCCGCTGCCCATAACCCCCGGGCATCCTGTGGGTATCCGTATCTCCAGGTCAGCATGGGGCGGCATCCCTGTAGGACTGGCCGACAGCTTCGGTTATTACTACATGGACCCCCTTACCATATACAACTCTGGGTGGGATTTCGCTCCCAACGCACTTGTAGGAATGCGTCTGGTCAACGAGACCACCGGGGCTGAGGGCCTGATTGCCAACAACGGCAGATACAGTATCCAGGTAGAGGAGCTTCTAGGCGGCACAAGGGACTACTTTGAGGAAGGCGATACAATCACCATCTATGCTGGTGAATCCGGGTCATTCACGTTCCGCCAGGTGGAATGGGCGGACCGACGTGTGGGCGACCTGGAGAGTGTCCCATGGCCGTCTTTCGTAGGCAGGAAGATTTCTGATGTGTTCTACCACAGAACTCGCCTGGGGTTTATCTCGGAGGATGCCGTGGTGTTCTCCGGTGCTCAGGATCTTTTCAGATTCTTCCGACGAACCACCACCCAGGTTCTAGAGGATGACCCCATTGATGTGGAGGTGGGGGACGGAACCGTGGTCAACCTTACCTCGGCTGTAGAGTGGAACGGTGCCTTGTATCTAGGGGCTTCGGGTGGTCGTCAGTATGTAGTAACTGCTGACTCTATCCTCTCTCCGCAGACCGTGTCGGTTGCTCATATCTCCAGCTACGAGACCTCCGACTATTGCAGGCCCTACAGACTTGGACAGTCTCTCATCCTTACTCAAAAGAAGGCAGGATATAGCCTTGTGAGGGATTACTTTGAGTCCGTCTATGGCCGACTTTCGAGTACCGTACTCACCGACCGGGTAGAAAGGTACATCGAGGGGGACGTGATAGACATGGCAGGGGACCCTGACCTGGGTATCCTCTGTCTCCTTACCAACGGGGATAAGTCGGGGAATACCCTCTACGTGTGGCAATACAACAAGACCGAGGTGGAGACCACCATGAGTGCCTGGCACAAATGGACGTTCCCTCGGGTTGCCAAGATTCACGCCATCAGCATGTATAAGGGGGTCCTCTACATCTACTCCAAGGCTACTCTTGCCGGTATGGCGGGATCCTGGCTCCTGCTGGAAAGGATGGACCTGAACGACCGCCCCGACATCACTTTCGGGTTTCAGGACGGTTGGGGCTACCACGCCCCGGTTGTTTATGAGTCCAAGCTGACCTTCCCCACCTTCTACATGAGGAATGGGGACGGAACTCCCGTCCTTCAGGGTAGGACCCAAATGCGGTACCTGTGGATGAGGCATAGCGAATCCCCCCGGTTTGCTTTTACCGCCACCCCTCCATATGGGGGCCGTAGAACCTACAGCAAATCTTCAGGGGCAGCTTCGGGAGTATTTGAGGTTCCCCTGATGTCAACTAACGATGGCTTTACCCTGGGCCTCACCAGCAACGCCGGATTCAACTTGTGTGTGGACCATATTGAATATGAGGGTTTCCACCACCAGAGAAACGAGAGTGTCTGATGCTTACGTTCCATAGGGTAGACTTTCCTAACGCCCTGTGGATCGCTGACAATCTGCGTCCAGAGGATGCCAGGGAGTTGGAGACTGCCACCGGGCTCAGCGCCCAGGAGGCTGTTTTCCGCTCCCTGGCATCTTCTTCTTATGCCTATATGTCTGCCTGGAATGGCACCCCACACAGCCTTTTCGGGGTCGCTCAGGACCCCCAGGTACCGAACGCCGGGATTGTGTGGATGGTAGGCACAAGAGAGATTGAGCGGTCCCCCATTGCCACCTACAAGGAGGCAAAGAAGTTCCTCCCGGTGTTACACAAGGAGTTCCCCCTGCTATGGAACAGGGTGGACAATAGGAACACCCTACATATCAAATGGCTGAAGGCTCTTGGGTTCACCTTCGGGGATACCGAGCAGGTCAACGGCCAAGATTTCACGTATTTCTACAGGTTATCGAGAGGTTGATACCTAATGTGTGACGTTACGACCGCCCTTATTATTGGCGGGTCGGCTATCGCCACCGCGACAGGGGTTGCTGGGGACATCATGAGTCACGAGGCTCAGATGGAAGCCTACAATCAGAATGTCCGCTCGGCGCAGCAGGCCGCGAGACTACAGGCCCAGCTCATCAATGAGCAGCAGGAGCAGGAAGCACAGGCAACTGCAAGGACCATTTTCGAGCAAGACCTTGAGGCCCGCCGGGCCGAAGCTGCGACCCTTGTCTCCGCTGGGGAGTCGGGGATTGCAGGCGCTTCGGTTGACATGATTCTTGACGATATTGAAAGGCAGAGACTTAGAGCCAACGTGGATGCCCGTAGGCAGTTCCGGGCGGGTGCCCGGCAGGCCCACTTCCAGAAGCTGGCTGTCGAGGCACAGCGCCGCTCTAGGATCAACTCCATGAGTCAGCCGTCCGGCTGGGCTACCGGCCTTAGCGTGTTTGGTAGGCTGGGTGCTGGTACTGCCAATGTCTTCGCCAAGTACCCGCAGATTGGGGCTGGCTCCAATGATCTGGTGAGGATCTAATGGCAGCGAACCCCTATCTCCCCAACCCGAGAGGCAACAGGTTTGTCGCTCAGCCAAACTTCGGGAACACTTCCCCCCGCCCTACGGCATCCCCTGTGGACACCTATGTCCGCCCCGAAAGTAACCCCAAGAGTGAGCAGCTTGCCCAGGCCCTCTCTCAGCTTTCCCCTGAGCTTGCTGAGCTGTCCGACGTGTTGTCTGATAGGCTCATAGCGGATCAGGAGGCTCAGGCTGTGGCGTTTGCTGAGCAGGCGGCGGCTGAGGGCAAGAAGGTCTCTGACCTGGTACGCAAGGGTGAAGTCCCTGCCGGGGCCTCCCCCTGGTTCATGGCCAAACTGAGAGAGACAGCGGGTATGAACGATGGGTATGCCGCTGCCGCTGCCCTTGAGGAAGCCATGAAGCGGGACCCTAGAATCACCAACGCTACCTCCCTTGAGGAATTCAATGAGTACGCTGGGGAGTTCATCGAAGCATGGCTCAATGAAAACGGGATGGAGGACTCCAGGTATCTGGCCGCATTCGGCCGAATCGTGAATGCCCACCTGGGGACCAAGACCCGTCCCACCTTCCTCAAGAACGCCGACGCCAAGCTGAAGGCCCAGGCTTCGGAGTTCACCCGAGGGCTGATCCATAAGGAGCTGACCCAGGACATCCCCTTCGATGCCCCCGCAGAGCAGAAGATTGAGATTCTGGAGCGCATCCGAAGGGGCCAGATTGCCGTTGGGCGAGACCCGGCGGATGTAGACCTGGACATCATGGAGGGGGTTGCTGAGGCAGCCCTGCATCCTACCTCGATCGATAATGGTCAGGTGTTCCAGACCCTCAACCTTCTGGAGCAGATGCCTAGTTCTATCGAGGGGCTTACTCTTGGTCAAACCGATACCGGGGCCAAGTTCCTCAGGGCCAAGCGGAAGGAAGCTGGAGAGGAGATCGCTCGCGTCCGAAAGGAGCAGGACAGAATCTTGAAGGAGCGAAGGGAGGCTGTGATTGAGGCCGGAACCCGAGAGGGATTCAGGCGACTCATGCAAGGACCCAACGCGGACTTCAAGGACATCGTTGATTCCATCGCCGAGGTGGATGTCGTTGCTGCTCAGGAATTCATGAGGACCATGAAGACCATCAGTAAGGACTACGACGATTTGTCCGTCTCGGATGAACACCTTTACTACCAGATCAGAAATGCCATTTGGGACCAGCCACAGAACCTCGCTCAGCTGTCCAGGCAAGTGCATAAGTACGTTGCTGAGCGTCGTCTTTCGATTGAAGACGGAAACGATCTGATTGAGCGGATCGGCAAGCGCAGGGAAGCCCTCCAGAGGCTCAAGAACGAGACCGACACGGTTGACATCATGCGCAACAGGATCGTGGTTGACGCCCTCAAAAGTGTGACCGAAGGTATCCCTCTAGGGGACCGTACAGATGGCTGGCTGAAGCGTCTAGAGGCCCGAGCCGAAGCGATTGATGAGATTATAAGGCTCCAGGAGGAAACAGATTTCCTCAACAAGCCAGGGGCCATCAAGACGATTCAGGAAATCATCGCCCCTATCATTGACAGTAAGCGCCAGGGTCTCAGCTACGAGATTGGCGAGGGGGGCCTTCGGGTCAACCCTGCCCGCGAGCCCACGGTCACTCCTAAGAAGACCGAGAGCGGCACTAGTGAAGCTGAAGATGCCTCTCCGAGTAAGCAGGCGGCTGTCGAGAAGGCTCAAGCAGGTAAACCCCCGCTGACTGCTTCGGAAATCAACGCTAAGTATAAGGAGCTTGGTAAAGAAGAGTTCCGTAAGTGGTACGAAAAATACAAGCGAGGGGAGGTGACTGAGTAATGGATGAAGAGAATCTTTTGGAAGGAATCGACCCTGAAGCTGCTGCTATCATGGCAGAGGTGGATGAGGAGATTGACGCTGAAGCTGCTGCTATCATGGCAGAGGTGGACTCGGAGCTCGCAGCCGAGACTGAATCAGAGGAAGAAGAAGACGATGGGCCTTCCTTCTATGATAGGCTAAGTGGTGCCCTGAAGAGTGCCTCTGAATACATCTTCTTCCCCGCTTCTGCCTCCTCAGTGGCCCTCAGCAAGACCGGCCAGAGTATTGCCAGAGGTGTTGCCAGGGCTGGGGCCAGGCTGGGTGACGTAGCCAAGTCAGTTATTGACCTGCGTACCTATGCTAACACCAACCAGGCATCTAAAGGAACCACGTTTGAGGAGTGGGCCAGGCCGCTAAATCTTGAGGCTGAGCTTCAGGAATTTATTGGTCCACCCCAGCCTGGCATTCAGGCAGGCATTGAGGAGATTTCCAGGTTTGCCGCTGGTGCCGCCCTCATGTCTACAGGACTTGGCGCGCTGGGTGTCGGCTCTACCGCAGCAGGCATCCTTGGGTCTGGTGCTGCTGAAGTTACCCTTTCAGACCTGGATAACAACCTCGCCAATATCCTCAACGAGCATTTCCCCTTCCTAGCCAACCCTGTCAGCGAATACCTGGCGGCGGATGAGGACGACACCACAGCGGAAAAGACCCTCAAGGCGTTTGCTACGGGCATCATCCCCGATGTAGGCATGGAGGTATTCCTGAAGGGCCTCCGGGTCATCCGATCTGTGAGGGCTGCCAAGGTCGCTGGAAAGGACATCCCCCAGGATGCTGTAAAGGAAGCTGAAGATCTCCTGGCAGACCTGGCGGATGAGATTCCAGACCCCGACCTTACCCCGCCCAACGTAGCTGCCTCAGCGGATGACTTTGTGGACCCCCTGGAAGATTTCTCTAAGGGTGCCCAGGGGACCCCCGCTGAGGGGGACCTTCAGGCTGTCTCTCAGGCTACCGAAGGGTTTGAACTCCCGGCGGGACCTCCCGTCAACAGGGCCGTAGAGGCCGCAGACGCCGATCTGAGGGCCGTTGCTGGAGAGGAGGGGGCAACTAAGCCGAAGCCCCTGAACGTCGCTGAGGAGGCCCTTCCTGCGACTCCTGGGGCGCGTATTGCACGGGTCCCTGGCAAGGGATACCACGTCACCGTCAACGGCGTGCCTGTCACCAAGAAGCCCTTTCGTACCTACGATGAGGCTGCCAGGCAGTTGGCTGTGGCGGAAATGAAGTTCGCCAATGACAGCCTTCCGTTGGGACAGGTGGTCCCCGAGAGCCTGGAGGCGTTCAAGAAGTCGGGGAACCTGGATGACCTTCAGGTGCCCTATGCGCAGTCCCGTGATGAAGCCCTCTCGACTATCAATCAGCTTGCCGGGGATGATGTTCCCGTCTACAGCCCTAAGCGCAAGAAGAAGCCTGCCCCCAGGCCAGAGGACGAGCCTCTAGTCGGGAGTGAGCTGGACAAGGCGCAGAAGGCTTACGACCGGGCGCTGAAGAACCTTGAGGAAAGCCGTTCGGGAAAGCGTGTCAACCTCTTGGAGGTCCGAGAGAAACGCTTTGCGAGGGCGCAGGCCAGGCTTGAAGCGGCCAAGAAGGGGCTTCCCAAGCGTCCCCCCGAGGTTGTTGTAGAGGAGCCTCCTGTCAGGACCGTTGAGCCAATCAAGATGGCTGAGCAGTTGTTTCCTGGCAAGAGCGGTACGGAAGCCCTCAAGGAGGCTGCCCGCGTCCTCGGGCTGGATGTCAGGAATACCGTTCTGCTCGGGCCTGGGGGGCTTGAGAAGCAACTGAAGGGTCTCTACAACTGGACTCAGAAGCAGCTTGCTACCATCAAGCACCTCACCAAGGTCTACCACGTCTCAGGGGAGAACCCTATGGCTCTCAATGAGCTAGGACGCGCGGTAGACACGCTGGGACGCGTCTACAACCCTGGCCGCTTCGATGCAAATGCTCAGGCGCTTGCCCCCAAGGCTGCGTCGATTGTAGATGATGCAAGGATTCCCAAGGAGGAACCTGCTCCCAAGCCCAAGAAGGGGAAGAAGGCCAAGTCCGATGTGGCTCCCAATGATGCCCCTGAGGTGTTCAGAGGGAAGACCAAGAAGGAGATCCAGAGGTTTGTTGAGGCAGTCGATATGGCCGATGGGGACCACCACGCCATGTCGATTCTGGTCAGGGCTCCAGACGAGGCCATGGCGAAGAAGATAAAGGACCCCACCAAGGCTCACGGGTGGAGGCAGTTTGTACGCTCGTGGATGTTTGAGGCCCTTCTGTCCAGGCCCAGGACCCACCTTCGCAACATCGTCTCAACGTTTTCCAACCTCATCATCAAGCCTGTCGGGGAGAATATCTTTGGGGGAGCCTCAGAGTATATCCTTGGTGACAAGGCCCTCGGCAAGGAAATGATGCAAGAGGGCTGGGACATTGTTTTCAGCCTGTTCTCCGATTGGGACGAAAACCTCAAGATGTTCAAGATTGCCTACCGTAGGGGTAGCTCCATTCTTGACCCTGGGGAAACCCGATGGGATGCTGGCGGGTATGACGTTGGGCCTATTCATTGGGGCAACGCCCTGACTACGCAGGCTCGACGCCTTCTCATGGCCGAAGACGAGTTCATGAAGCAGGCTGCCTACAGGTCATGGGCCAGGGCACATTCCTTCAGGGAAGCCCGGCGGCTGGGCATCACTGACAAGGAAAAGCTGGTCAGTGCCTGGGAGGCGACAACCCACTTCTACTACGATGAGAAGACCGGGGCTGCCATCAATAAGCAGGGCCTTGAGTGGGCACGCCAGGCAACCTTCACGGATCACCTGAATCCAGATGTGGACGTAGCGGCGGCTGCTGCACAGAAGGTGGCCCACGAGAATACTTTTGTGGGCCTCTTTGTGCCTTTCGTAAGGTCTCCCTATAGGGTCTTCGAGACGGCCTGGAAGCACACCCCGGGGTTGAACAGGCTGAACAAGAACCACATGGCTGACATCAGGGCCGGTGGCGAAAGGGCCGCGAAAGCGAGAGGCAGGACCCTGTTCGGGGTCTCTGCGTTTGGTGTCGCTGCTACCCTGGCATACGCCGGTGTCATCACAGGCAACGGGCCTACGGACTACCACCTCAAGCGCAACAGAGAGCAGAATGGGTGGCAGCCCAGGTCAATTCGGGTTCGCAGGGAGGACGGCAAGGACATCTACATCGACTACTCCTCTCTCTTTCCTCTCACCATGCCCCTCGCCATGATTGCTGACGCAATCGAGCTTAGGGGTGAATACACCGATGAGGAGGAGTGGATGGAAGTGGTAGGTGCAACCGTGTCGGCTCTTTCCGCTGCCGCTGCCAATGAGACCTATGTGAGGGACTTTGCCGGCCTCCTTCAGGCGATCACTTCAGGGGACCTTGAGGCCATCCAGAGGGAGATGGACAGTCTCGCTTCCAGCATGGTCGTTCCGGGGTTCTTCGATTCCCTGAATCCAGACCCCTACTACAGGGAAGCCAGTAGCGTGATTGAACGAATCCAGGCCCGAGTGCCTGGCTGGTCTGAATCACTCCCGGCTAGGCGAAACATCTTCGGCGAGAAGGTGATGAAACGGGACGGGTATTGGCAGGCGTTCAATCCGTTTCAGGTGTCCAGGGTGGAAGACCCAGTCCTTGACCGTTACCTGGAGGAACTCGGGAAGGGCTTTTCGCCGCCCCCTGTGCGAATCGGAAGCAACCCAGGTGTGATGCTGGATGACCCCAAGTATGCCGTCCTGGTACCGCTTCCTGATGGCACGGGGTATGAGAAGGTTACTCCCTATAGCCGCATGATGGAAATCATCGGTGCTCCCCTGGGCGAAGACAAACGCACTCTGAGGGAAATAATTGTGGAAGACTACCTGCTCAACCCAGAATTCCTCGCCTTCCCCAAGGATGACATGGATGGTCCTGGCGGCGAACAGTGGAGACTGCTCAATGCCCTCCTAGAGGAACGCTACGAGGCTGCCAGGCAGCAAGTGATCAAGGAGTGGATTGCTGAGGATGAAAGCGGCAACCGCTCCGAGGCTGGGGCACTGCTGGCCAGGGACCTCGCCCTGAACGACATCCGGTATGACATCGCCAGGATTGTCGGGAAGAAGCGGGCAGAGGAGATCTACGATAAGCTCCAGAATGAATCCGCTGTGAAGCGCGTCGAAGAAATGTTCGGGACAACCGACGAGTAAACCCCCCTCTAGCGCCCCTCCTGCCTCACTGGTGGGAGGGGCCTTTTTACTTTAGATTCACATACCATGGACAATAAAAATAACCCTCAGGAGAACATCCTGTTCATCTTGGGACAGATCTCCCAGAAACTGGACTATGCTCTCCAGAGAAGCGAGGAGGACAGAAGGGAACACCGAAGGTTGGCTGATAGGGTGGCCCAGCTAGAACGCTGGAAGTGGGCCATGCAGGGAGCCGCCGCTGTCAGCGGTGGCACAGTATCTTTCATCATCACCAAGATATTCACTTGAGGTGAACCCTAATGTCTGACCATAGTGACCCCAATCAGGTAGAGCGTGTTGCCAGGCTTCAATGGCTGCTGCTGGAGGACTTCGAGCGGTTGCTGGAGTCCGGGCAGATGACGCCTACCGACCGGGCTACCCTCACCAGGTTCCTCAGGGAGAATGGATGGAAGGTGGACCCGAACGAGCTTCCTACTTCACTTAGAGAGAAACTTACGTCCCTTGTGGACCCCAAGCAGTTTGACGAGGAGGAGGACCTGTAAGGATCGCGTATAAGGCCCCTAGCAGCCCCGTAGAGCGACGAACGGAGGCTACCCTATAGTTACCCCCTGGGAAGACCCTGAAATCGCTCAGAAGGGCAGCCAGGGGCCTTCTCGTCGATTTTAGATTATTTATGTTTACAAGAGAGGAACTAGAGCGGGAAGGGCTGACGGATTTCCGAGTCTTCCTGGTGCATGTATGGGCGTTCCTCGGCCTTCCAAAGCCTACCAAAGTGCAGCTTGACATCGCCTATTGGCTACAGCACGGCCCCAACCGTGCCATCCTCCAGGCTTTCCGAGGGGTTGGCAAGAGTTGGATTACGGTAGCATTTGTCCTTTGGCACCTCCTGTTGGACCCACAGAAGAAGATCATGGTGGTGTCCGCTGGTGAGGGGCTGGCAAGCGACTTCACCAAGTTCTGCTTCCAGTTGATTCACGGGATGCCCCTGCTTCAACACCTGGCCCCGAGACATGGACAGCGGGCCAAGAGTGACAGCTTCGATGTTGGCCCTGCTACTCCCTCCAAGGACCCTTCCGTCAAGTCGGTGGGCATCACTGGACAGCTTACCGGCTCCCGTGCAGACATCATTGTGGCTGATGA
>Ga0207873_1000868_pt1 | contig 31599 bp, 23 predicted proteins | sample BGWIniCompost_FD_187373 | JGI IMG/M metagenome (GOLD analysis project Ga0207873, IMG submission 187373) | Cellulose adapted compost microbial communities from Newby Island Compost Facility, Milpitas, CA, USA - BGW Initial Compost (SPAdes)... ... | reverse complement strand
CCGCGGTGCGCGCCAGCTCGGCGGCCGCAGGCCGACCGCGCCGGGCGACGGCGCGCTCGTAGACGCCGATCTGGATGCGCGCGGCGTGCGCGAGGCTGAAGCGCTCCACCACGAGGTCGCGCGAGAAGCGTCCGAGGCGCCCGCGCAGCTCGGGGTCCGCGAGCAGCGGGAGGAGCTCCGCGCGCAGCCGGGCGGCGCCGTCCCCGCCGTCGCCGACGGCGTACCACCCGCCCTCGAGGAAGCGCGGGAGCGTGGTCTCGTCGCAGCGCTCCCAGAATCCGCGCTCGCCCTGCACGACCAGCGGCTTCGCGAACGCCATGCCCCGCAACGCCGAGCTGCCCATTCCCAGGATCACGTCGGCGCCCGCATAGGCGGGACGCGGGTCCATCAGCGGGCCCACCAGCACGACCACCCGCGCGCCCGCCCGCTCGTTGGCCCGGGCCGCCGCCTCCTCGACCTCGGAACGCGCCGGCCCGTCCCCGACGATCGCGAGGCGCACCGGCCAGCCTTCCTTGGCCAGCTCGCCGATCGTGCGACACGCGCTCAGCAGCCCCTCGAGCTTGAGCTCCCGAACGAGCCGGCACACCACGACCGCGAGCAGGGCGTCGGGACCGAGGCCGAGCGCGGCGCGGAACGCGCGGCCGTCGATCGCGGGCGAGTTGGCTTCGACGTCGACCGGAGGCTCGAGCAGCGTGACGTCGCGGTGGCCGTGTCGCGCGCAGTCGCGTCGGATCTGCTCGGTGCCGACGAGGAGCGGCAGGGACCTCGGCAGGAACGGCGCCACGGCCTGCGACATGACCGTGCCGACCGCGGGCGTGCCCAGGCGCAGCTGCGGTCCGAGCCAGGCCTCGAGCGCCGGCGGCCACTCGTAGCCGTGCACGACGTCGACGCCGCGGCGCCGGACGAAGTCGACGAGCAGCTGCATCACGTGCAGCGACGGGCGCCTGCGCTCCAACGGGATCGGTCGGACCTCGAGGCCGAGGCGCTCGGCCGTCGCCACGAGCGGACCCGGCTCGGCGAACAGGGTCACCTCGTGCCCGAGCTGCTGCACGGCGGCCGCGATCTCGATCGCGTTCAGCTGCGAGCCGCCGATCTCCATGGTGTGCGGGTAGACGACGATCCTCATGTGCCGCCCGTCTCGGGTGTGCGCAGCCGGCCCATGGCTACGCGATCCCGATGTGCTTCGCGAACGCGTCCGCGCGCTTCTCCCACGAGTGCTGGCTGGCCAGCGCGATCCGCTCGCGTACCAATTCGCCCGACGCGGGCGCCAGCCCCAGCGTCCGCGCCGCTTCGCCGAAGCCGCTGGCGTCGGCGACCGTGACGAGGCGCGTGCTCAGCCAGTGTACGGCCGGCAGATCGGTGCTCACGACCGGCTTGCCCGCCGCCAGGTACTCGAGCGTCTTGAGCGGAAACGACGCCCGGTTGAAGGACGTGTCGCGGTACGGCGTGAGCCCGACGTCGATCAGCTTCAGGAAGCGGGGCAGCCGCTCGAAGGGCTGGGGGCCCACCCACCGCACGCGCGGGTGGGCGACGAGGCGCTCGAAGCGCACCGGCTCCCAGGCGGGGTCGCGGGGGCCGACGAGCAGCAGCGAGCAGCCGGCCGCCACGACGGACTCGAGCAGGGCGATGTCGATCCGGCTCGACAGCTGGCCCACCACGCCCGCCACCGGGCGCGGGAGATCGATGCCCGGCGCCGGCGGAACCGCGTCGAGATCCCGGTAGGCCGACACGTCCACGCCGTTGGGGAGCACGCGGAGCGGGCCCCGGAAGCCCAGCGCGCGCCAGCGGTCGGCCAGGGGCTGCGAGACGACCACGGCGACGTCCGCGTGGCGCAGCTGGATGCGCTCCTCGCGCTCGATGCGCCGCCGGTCGAGCCCCATCAGGTCGGCGCCCGACACGTAGTCGTCGGTGCCGTAGAGCACGTCGAGCACGTCTGGGCCCCAGCGGCCGAGCACGTCGTCCAGCCCGCTGGCCACCACGGCGTGCGGGCGCACGGCGAGACGTCGCAGGGCCCATCGGATCTGCAGCCGGATCAGCGGCGCCGTCGTCGGGCGGATCGGGTTGCGGGTGTAGAGCGGCAGGGCGCGCGGGGTGAGACGCGTCAGCCACGGCTCGAGCCGGCGCAGCGTCGGCCAGGGCACCCGCGAGGCGCCGTGCGCGTAGCGCGGGGGAGTCGCCGGGCTCACGGGCGGATCGACCCAGAGCACGTCCGCGTAGCGCGCGAGCGACCGCGCCATGTGCCAGTCGGTGCCCGCGACGCCGTCCCACGAGGTGCCCGCGCACCAGACGAGCAGCGGCCGGGAGGCGGTTGCCGCGTCGTTCACGGGGCGAGCCACGCTCATCGGCCCGCGTGCACCCTGCCGTCGCGGCCGGCCGCGGCGGGCGGCTCCGGCGCTTCGCGCGGCCAGTGCGCGGCGAGCGTCTCGTCGAACAGCTCGGCGAACTGGAGCAGCCGGCTGCGTGCCACGACGCGGTCCTCGCCCTCGATGGGCGTCGAGATCCGCACGAGCGCCCCATCGGCGCGCCGGTGCAGGACGCGCCCGCGCAGGTGGTCGAGCATCAGGTCGAGGCCTCCACGCAGGCCCGTGCGCTGGAAGGACCGGAACCAGTAGTGCACCAGGTCCCGTTCGCCTTCGCGCGACACCAGCAGCTCGGTCGTCGCGAGGCCGCTGCCCGCCGCGACCGTCGTCTGGTCCTCGATCGCCCAGCCGTGGGCTCGAAAGCAGGCACGCGGGGTGTGCTCGGGACGGCCGCCGCGACGGGTTCCGTAGTAGCCCACGTACACCCAGACCACGTCACCGAGCGCGTGCTCGTAGCGCCGCTGCAGATTGTGGTCCGCCTGCAGCATCGACTCGACCGTGCTCTCGAGCGGAACGTCCTCGGCCTGCCACGGGCCGAGCCGCATCGGGAGCGCGTCGAGCGCGCGCGCGTCGACGTGGAGCGGCGGGCGCAGCGCGAACGTCCAGGTGACGGCGCCGACGGCCAGCATCGCGGCGGCGAGCAGCGTGGTCGTGAGCGTCTCGCGCTTCTTCACGGGCGCCCCTGCGCAGCCCGCTCCGACTCGAGCGCCGGCCGCGACCGCCACACCCAGAGGAGGGCGGCCGCGATCGCCAGCCCGGGGCTCGCGTCGAGCAGCGCCCGCGCCGGTCCCGGGCTGCGCGCGGCGAGCAGCGCGAACGCGAGGGCGAGGCACAGGCTCTGGGCCGCGAGCCCGAAGGGCGCCATCCGGAGCGCGGCGCGGATGGCCCGCCGGGCGTCGCAGCCGCCACGCACGGCGCTCCACCAGCCGATGCCGGCCAGGTAGAAGACCGCGGGCAGTCCGCCGTCGGTGGGCGCCAGCGGCAGCTCCGCACCGTGCATCGCGAGCGCGGCCGGGCCCAGCGTGGCGGAGAGGCCGGCCGCGCGGGCGGCGCCGGCAGCCAGCTCCCCCAGCAGGTGCTCGAGGCCCGGCGCCAGGGCCTTCGCCAGCGCGTAGGGCGGCGGGATCGCCCAGAGCACGATCATGGCGACCGGCAGCGACGGCCTTCCGAGCGCCAGCGCCATCCCGATGCACGCGACGGGAATCCCGGGCCGCCCGGCGCGAGCGAGGCCGCCGCCGATCGCGAGCAACGTGGCCGCCAGACCGGCCGCGATCAGCAGGCCGCCCGGCAGCGGGCGAGGCTCCCGGCGCCAGGGCTCGCGGAGCGCCGCGGCGACCGCCAGCGGCAGGAAGAAGGCGGAAGGGCGCGCCCAGGGCTCGGCGGCCCAGTGGGTCGCGAGCTCCGCCCAGGAGGCCGACAGCGCAACCCCCAGCGCGACCCAGAACACGACGTCGCGCGCCGTCCAGTCGTCGCGCGCCGCGCTCGAAGAGACCGCCAGCGACGAGAGCGACGCGCCGGCGCTAGCCCTCTGCGTCGTGCGGCGCGCCATAGTAGCCGTAGCTGCGCTTCGGGATCGGCTGCTGCCCCTCGTTCAGGATCGTGCCGATCAGGCGGTTCGGCGGCACGTGCTTGCACAGGGCCTCGACGGCGCGCTGTCGCGACATGCCGGCGCGCACCACCGCCACCGCGGCGCTCACCGTCTGCAGGATGATCGCCGCGTCGGGAACCAGGAGGATGGGCGCCGTGTCGAGGACCACCACCTCGTAGCGCCGCTCGAGCGCCCGCAGCGTCGTCGCGAACGAAGCGAGCGTCAGCATCCGGTGCGCGTGCTGGTGCCGGCGCCGGCACGGAAAGACGTCCAGCGGCGGCTCCTCCAGGCTCACCCGCGCGGCCGTGAGATCGGCCTGCCCGAGCAGCACGTCGTCGATGCCGGCGTCCCACGAGAGGTCCAGCCCCGGCGCGACGCTCGGGTTGCGCAGGTCGAGGTCCACGAGGGCGATGGCGCGCCGGTCGCCGAGCGAGGCGAGCGCGAGCGCGAGGTTGCAGGACATCGTGGTCTTGCCTTCCGCCCGCTGGGCGCTGACCACGGCGATCGTGCGCGTGTTGCGCGCCTCGAGCTCCCGGCGCACGCGGATCGCGAGATGGCGAAACATCTCGGGCGTCGGCCCGGCATCCTCGACGACCAGGCCACGCGCCTTCCAGGCCCCCGTCTTCGCGTGCGAGAGCGAGACGACCCGCGCGGGCTGGCGCTCGAGCGGTGCGGCCGCAGGCGGCGGGGGGGCGGGGAAGTCGCGCTCGCGGGGCGCTTCGGGCTCGGCCGGCACCGCCGTCCCGACGACCTGGGCGGCCTTGCGGACGAGCGCGGCGCGGCGCAGCGCTTCCTGGATCTCACCCACGAGGAGCTCCGTGGCCGACGAGCCGTTCCATGGCGCAGAGGCACGCGTTCATCGCAGACCCGGACCTGCCAGCCGACCGAGGCGATCGAGCAAGGCGAAAGGCCGCTGATTCGCTGCTGATCGTCCGGCCCGCTCCAAGAGAGGAGTCCCAACCATAACCGACGGGGTATGGCCGACGGCGTCGTCCTGTCTTCTGGGATCCCCGCGGGCACCCACGCGAACGCTCACCCCTCTGTGAGTCGCGCTTCACGGCCGGCAGGTAACCATTTTCTACGTCGACCCCGAGGGGAGGGCGCCGAGCCGTCGAGTAGTGCGACGCCTGGCGAGGCGGCGCGCGCTGCATGAAGTGCCGCCGACAACCGATGGGTTTCGTGCGTACGAGCCGATCGGCGTTCGCGATGGCGTCGCATGCGGTGCGGGCGAGCCCGCCGTCGTCGCCGAGATCGCTCGTGGCGTTGCTAGAAACCACCCCCCCTGCACCGTACCCTGTGCGCGGATGGAAGCCGGCTCGCCTCTGACCCCGTTGGGCGCGGCGCTCGCCGTTCTCTCGGCCATCCTGATCCTCACGTTGCCGCGCCGGGTGGCCCTGCTGCCCATACTCGCCGGGGTCGTCTTCCTTCCCATCGGCCAGTCGCTCCAGGTCGCGGGCCTCGACTTCTATCTGTTTCGCCTCGTCCTGCTCGCGGCACTGATCCGGATCACGCTGCGCGGCGAAGCCGCCGCCGTCGGCTGGTGCCGGCTCGATACGCTGGTCCTCGTCTGGGCGATCGTGTGTCTGGTCTTCGGCAGCCTCTCGCACCCCGGTCTCTCCGCTTTCATCACGCTCTCCGGGGTGCTCTACAACGGGCTCGCCAGCTACATCGTCACGCGCGCGCTCGTGCGTGATCGCGGCGAGTTCGTGACGCAGCTGCGCTTCCTGGCGCTCATGATCGTGCCGCTCACCGCCCTGATGGGGCTGGAGAAGGCGACCGGGCGCAACCTGTTCTCGGTGCTGGGCGGCGTGAACGAGATCACGCTCGTGCGCGACGGCGAGGTGCGCGCGCAGGGCCCGTTCCAGCATCCGATCCTCGCCGGCACCTTCGGTGCGACGCTGCTGCCGCTCGTGCTCGGGCTCGCGCGCATGCGCAGCCCCCGGCTCCGCTGGCGGGGGATCGTGGGATCCGTGTGCGCGCTCGGCATCACCGTGGCGGCCGCCAGCAGCGGCGCGTTGCTGGCCGCCATGACCAGCGTGGTCGCGCTGTGCGTGTGGCCGATGCGCCGCTCGCTGCGGCTCGTGAGGGTGGGGCTGCTGCTGCTCCTGCTCGTGCTCCAGGCCGGCATGAGCCGGCCCCTCTGGTGGATCTTCGACACGATCGGGTCCATCACCGGCGGGACGGGCTGGCACCGCTCGTACATCATCGACGCGGCGATCCGGCACTGGCGGGAGTGGATCCTGGTCGGCACGCCGGTGACGGCGCACTGGGGCGGCTATCCACCGCCTCCGAACGATCCCAACAACATCGACATCACCAACCAGTTCATCGTCGAGGCGGTCAGCGGCGGCGCGCTCAGGTTGATCCTGTTCGTGACGATCATCTGGACGTGCTTCAAGAGCCTGGGGGTCGCGTTCCGTGGGCGGCGGCGGATCCATCCCCAGACCGAATGGCTGGCCTGGGCGACGGGGGTCGCGCTGCTGGCGCACTGCATCGCCTTCTTCTCGATCGCCTACTTCGACCAGCTGGTGTTCTTCTGGTTCTGGCTGCTCTCCGTCGTGGCGGCGGGAGCGATGGAGCGCGGATGGCTGGTGCGCGATCGCGTCCCGCACCGGGCGCGGCGCGCGCGCACGCCGTCGGCGGATGCGGGCCGCGACCCGGCGCCCTCGACCGGCGCCGAGCCGCTGGAGGCGCCGTAGGAAGCCATGGACGTCTCCTTCGTCATCGTCAGCTGGAACGCGAAGGACTATCTCCGCAAGTGCCTCCGCTCCCTGGCGGACGCCTGCGCGCGGCTCGAGCACGAGGTGATCGTCGTCGACAACGGATCGAGCGACGGCTCGCCGGAGATGGTCGAGGCGGAGTTCCCCGAGGTGCGCCTGATCCGCAACGCGCACAACGCCGGCTTCGCGGCCGCCAACAACCAGGGCCTGGCGATCGCGCGGGGACGCTATCTCGCGCTGGTCAACTCGGACGTCGAGCTGTTCCCCGACACGATGGAGCGGCTGATCGCGTTCATGGAGGCGCATCCCGACGTCGGTCTGCTCGGTCCCAAGGTGCTCAACGCGGATCGCACGATCCAGCCCTCCTGCCGGACCTTCCCCTCGCTTCGCTCCTGGCTGTTCCGGACGCTGGCGCTCGACACGGCGTTTCCCCGCTCGCGCCTGTTCGGCGAGCACTTCATGACCCACTGGTCTCGCGACGAGGTGCGCGACGTCGACGTGCTGAGCGGCTGCTTCTGGCTGATCCGGCGGAGCGCGTACGAGCAGGTCGGGGGGCTGGACACCCGCTTCTTCATGTACGCGGAGGACATGGATCTGTGCCGCCGCTATCGCCAGGCGGGCTGGCGGACCACGTTCTGCCCGGAGGGCCAGATCATCCACTACGGAGGCGCGAGCTCCGGGAACGCGCCGGTGCGGTTCTGGATCGAGATGCAGCGCGCGAACCTGCAGTACTGGAAGAAGCACCACGGAACGGTGTCGACGATCGCGCTCTACCTGCTGCTGATCGCCTACCACTCGCTCCGCGTGCCGGCCTTCGCGATGCTGCGGCTGCTCGGCCGGCAGGCCGCGTCCCCCCGCGAAGCCGACAAGCTGCGCATGAACCTCCGGACGCTCGCCTGGCTGCTCCGCCCCTCCACGCTCCAGCTGCTGACCGCGCACGAGCCGAGGCGCTCATGAGCGAGCCGGTGCGCGTCCTGTACAGCTTCCCCCACAAGCTGGGGGCGGGACGCATCTGCCACACCGCCTGGCAGCAGGTGAACGGGCTGGCGGCGGCCGGGGCCGCGGTCGAGGCCCACCCGGGCGTCCTGTTCCGGCCGGTCGCGCCCGGCGTCGCCGTTCGGCCCACGCTCGCCTGGGGGCGGCTGCGCGTGTCCTACAAGCTCCTCGGGATGACCCGCGCCTGCCAGCTCCACGATCGGATCGTCGCGCGCCGGATCGAGCGGGGAGGGGCGGGGATCGACATCGTCCACGCCTGGCCGCTCGGCGCGCGCAGGACGCTCGAGGCGGCGCGGCGCAGGGGCATCCCGACCGTGCTCGAGCGCCCGAACGCGCACACGCGCTTCGCGTACGAGGTCGTGCAGCGGGAGTGCGACCGGCTGGGCGTTCCGCTGCCCCCCGACCACGAGCACGCCTTCAAGGCCGACGTGCTGCGCATCGAGGAGGAGGAGTACGAGCTGGCGGACTACCTGCTGTGTCCGTCGGAGTTCGTGGCGCGCACCTTCGTCGAGCAGGGGTTCCCGAGGGAGAAGCTGCTGCGGCACATCTACGGCTTCGACGAAGCGGTGTTTCGCCCGGCCCCCGCCGCGGCGGCCGACGAGAAGCGTCCGTTCACGATGCTGTTCGCGGGCGTGTGCGCGGTCCGCAAGGGGCTCCACTTCGCGCTCGAGGCCTGGCTGGACAGTCCGGCGTCGGAGCACGGGCGCTTCCTCATCGCCGGCGACTTCCTGCCGGCCTATCGCGCGAAGCTGGCGCCCATGCTCGCGCACCGGAGCGTGCACGTGCTGGGACACCGCAACGACGTGCCGGAGCTGATGCGGGCGAGCGACGTCCTCGTGCTGCCGAGCCTCGAGGAGGGGTCGGCCCTGGTCTGCGCCGAGGCGATGGCGAGCGGCTGCGTGCCGCTCGTCTCGGACGCCTCGAGCGACCACTGCCGGCACGGCGAGAACGCGCTCGTCCATCGCGTGGGCGACGTCGCCGCGCTGCGCGCGCACATCACCGCCGTGTACGAGGACCGCGCCCTGCTGCGCAAGCTACGGGAGGCGGGCCTGCGCCTCGCACCCGAGATCACCTGGAGCGCCGCGGGCCGGCGGCTGCTCGACGTCTATCGCTCCGTGCTGCCGAGCGGGCCCCGCTCGGCCCCGGCGCGGGGGCCGGGCGGCCCCGCGTCGCCGTGAGCCGGCGCGGAGCCAGCTCAGTTGCAGGGCACCGTCCCGCCGCCGCCGAAGCTCACGGTCGCGCCGTCGTCGTCGTAGACGTTCCCTTCCCAGCAGATCTTGGAGATGTCGCCGGAACGGTAGATCGTCCCGTAGCGGGCGCTGCCGCGGACGAAGCGGTTGTTGGTGATGCGGACGTTGCTCAGCGGGTTCTCGTTGCCCGCCAGGTGGAGCATGTAGGCGCCGCCGGCCAGCCAGTTCCCGTCGAAGGTGATGTTCGAGACCGGCGCGTAGTAGCCGCTGAAGGCGACCGCGGCGGTCGTCGCGCCGTCGTAGGCGAAGTTGTTGTTCGAGAACGTCATGTTCGAGCCGCCGTTCATCTCGACGCCGTCGGAGTGGACGCCGGACGCGGTGGACGGCGAGTGGACGTAGTTGTCCTTGATCGTGATGCCGCCGGAGCCGCTCGGCGCGATCCCGTCGCCGCAGCCATGGATGTTGTTGCGCTGGATGACGCCGCTGCCGTTCATCACGATGCACTTGTCGGCCTTGCCCAGCCCGTCGACCTCGACGTCCTCGATGACGATGTTCGAGCCGGAGATGACGCGCACCGGGTAGTACGAGCCCGACCGCACCCGGCTACGCCGAAGCGTGACGTTGCTGGCGCGGATCGTGACCGTGCCCGAGATGTCCTTGCCGTCGATCACGGTTCCGTTGCTCGTGATCTCGAGGCTGCCGCTGGGCGAGAGCTTCACGCCCGTGGGCTGCCAGCCGGTGTTGGCGGCCGTGGGCTTCGGGGAAGCTCCGGGACTGGTGAGGAGCACGGGCGGCGAGGGCGCCTGAGCCAGCGCCGCGGACGACAGGCCCAGGACCACCGCTGCGGTAGCGGTAGACAGAGCGATGAAGCTCGAAAGGCGGCTCATGACCTCAATCCCCTACCTGCTTGTGGCCGACATCTGCGTCGGGCGGTTCGCGCAAAGGGTGGGTGATCTGCATCACCATCGGGCGGCCAGCGCCGAAAGCTGCGGGGCCCCCCGGCCGACGCGCGGAACGGATAGCGAACCGCGCCAATTTTCGATGACCGGTCTCGCAATGACCGATCTTCATGACTGGCGTGATCCGGGCGGCTTCGGCCAGCGGTGGAAGCGGTCGAACGCCGAAAGGGGCGTGCGTAGCCGGCGACGCGAGCGGACGTGATTCGTGCAGACGACGGACAGAGCTCGCATCGCACGCCCGATCGCGCTCGGCGAGCCGAGCCGGCGGAGTTCATTCCCGGTTCACTCGCCATGCCGCTGTCATCGCCCCGGGGCTAGAAGTCTGCGCCGTCGCCGCGCCCCGGTGATTCCGATCACCCGCCGCGCCCTGCCGGCGACCGATGGCGTCGCCGGCGCGGCGCGGCGGCCCCGAGCGGGCGGGGTCGAGAGGGAGGGGGAGCCTTGAAGATCGCCATCGTCGTCGCCTGGGGTGTGCTCGCGGGCCTCGCGCTTCCGCGGGCGGCCGCCGCCCAGCCGCCGCAGCCGCCGATCCTGCTGCCGCCGGCCACAACGCCCGCGTGTAGCGACGGCATCGACAACGACGGGGACGCCGGGAAGGGCGGCGGCGGCATCGACTACCCGGCCGACTATGGCTGCTGGGGCCCCGAGGACGACACCGAGACGTTCCCGGACGACGCGACCACCGGGCCCTACTCGACCGGCACCACGTTGCGCGGCCAGTGCGCCCAGCTGTGCACGAACGGGCTCGTCGCGCGCTCGTCGTCGATCAACACCAGCGCGCCCGGCGAGACCCACCAGTGCCTCGACCTCACCGGCAACGCGACCATCACGATCGACGAGGACGACACGACGATCCGCTGCGTGCGCGCGATCGGCGGCGGCGTCCAGGTGCGGGTGCTCGTCACGGGCGGCGCGAGCGGCGTCGTGATCGAGGACTCGGAGTTCGGCAACGGCATCGGCGCCGGCGATCCGCAGAACATCGACACGATCCGGATCGCGGGCAACGCCTCCGACGTGCGCATCGAGCGCGTGGAGATCCAGGACTACGGCGACGGCGTGAAGATCGACCGCGCCTCGCGCATCACGCTGCGCGACAACTGGATCCACGCGGCGGGCTCGGGCGGCAACTTCAGGGGCTCGCACGCGGACTCGATCGAGATGGACGGTGGCGCGGTCGGCCTGCTGGTCGAGGGCAGCACGCACGAGAACCTGAACTCCGACACCTCGATGTTCATGATCGACAACTGGGCCGGCAGCTCCGAGAACATCACGCTGCGCCGCAACCAGCTGGTCGGCTCGGACAACTGGGCGGGCTACACGATCTACTGCAACGGCAGCCAGAGCAGCGCGCCGATGCGGAGCAACGTGATCACGGCGAACATGGTCCAGCCCTCGAAGGGCTGGGCGGCCGACTGGGACTGGCTGCTGGCCGACGGCGTGTGCGCCTCGAACGTGATCGTCTCGGGCAACCGCAACCGTCTGACCGGTGCGCTGTTCAGCGTCTACTCGACGGTCTTCGCGGGCGGCGCCACGCCGCAGGTCGCGCCCAACGCCTGCAACGACGGCATCGACAACGACGGCGACGGCCGGATCGACTGGGGCTTCGACGCCTGGAACGATCCCGGCTGCTCCTCGGGCGCCGACACGTCGGAGTAGCGGAGCCCGGCGGCGCTAGCGCGGCGCGGGCCGCTCGGCGACGCGCGCGGGCAGCGCGTCGCCGCGCAGCCGCAGCAGGCCCGCGAGGCGGCCCAGCTGCTCGCGGCGGAGGTGGCGCGAGACCTCCTCTGGGATCAGCAGCCGGCCGCCGCGAAGCCGGTAGGCGAGGTAGCCGGCCAGCAGGGCAGCCGCTCCGATCCCCCACGGCCGGTGGGGGATGCGGCGCAGGCACTTCACCGCCATGAACAGCGGATGGCTGCCGAACGACGCGTCCGCCAGCCCGAGCCGGTAGTAGCCGCGCAGCACGCCGCCGGCGCTCGACGTGGAGCGGTAGTGGTGGACGGGGAGGCCGTCGAGCGAGCGCGTCTCCCAGCCCTGCATGCGCAGCTGGAGCTCGGCCAGCGTGTCCGAGCCGCCGAACTCGAGCGGAACGAAGCCGCCGATGGCGTCGAAGCACTCGCGCCGGAAGAGCTGCACGCAGCCGGCCACCGACCAGGGCGTGTTGATCGGGCGCGGGCGCCACGCTCCCCCCTGGCGCTCGTAGACGTAGCCGCCCGCGACGCCGAGCGAGGGATTCGCCGCGAAGGCGGCGAGGACCCGCTCGTAGTACGCCGGGGTCTCGAGCGAGACGTCCGTGTCGAGCACGCCCACGAAGTCGAAGTCGAGGTGCCGGATGCGCTCGTAGGCGAGCTGGATGGCGCGGTCCTTCGAGCCGAAGCTGCGCGGGCGTCCCGCGGGCAGCCGGATCAGCTGCAGGTACGGGCACGAGGGCAGGTACGACTCGACGATCGCGGCGGTGTCGTCGGTGGAGCCGTCGTCGACGATCACCCACGCGTGGGGCGGCACGGTCTGCCGGCGCACGGACTCGATGCACAGCGCGACGTGGTCCTGCTCGTTCTTGCAGGAGCTGAGGAGGACGTAGCGGGCGCTCATCGGACCCTCGCCGTCATCCCGGGAGCGAGGCCAGCGCCTCGCCGAAGGTGGCGAAGCGGAAGCGCTCGCGGCGCGCCGCGGCGAAGCGGAGGAACCGCTCGAGGCTGCGCTCGTTGGCCGGCGTGAAGAGCTTCGAGTGGCCGATCAGGACGAACGGCGCCGGCGCGCCGCCGTCGGCGCGCGCCAGCCGCTCGGCCCGGCGCGCCGCCCGGATCAGCTGGCCGCCGGTGCACTGGTTGAAGTCGGCCTTCCAGGCGTGCTTCCCGAGCCAGCCCGGGGCGCGCCGGCGCGCGCGGCGGGACGGCGCGCCCGGCGCCGCGGGCTCGCGCGTGGGTCCGTCCGCCGGGAGCCGGTGGCGGAACCCGAGCCAGGCCCGGTACAGCCGGTTCGGGCTCAGGAACGCGAGCACCGAGCGCCGCTCCGCGTAGATCGGGAACTCCCAGATCGGGCTGTTCGGATCCTCCTGACACACGTCGTCGAACGAGGCGCGCCAGGGGCGCAGCGCGCTGGGCGCGGCGGCGTAGTCGAAGTCGACGAGACCGCTGCGCCGGCCCCACTTGAACACCGAGCTCTCGATCTGGAAGCCGTTCTTGTGCAGCACCTCCATGGCGGTGCGGGAGGGCTGCATGGACCAGTTCGCCGCCCGGAACGCCAGGCAGCGGTAGCCGGGGTCCACCGGCTGGAGCAGCGACTCCAGGAACCGCTTGCCCGTGCGGACGTAGCCGTCCATGCGCTCGAGCGGCAGGCCGGCGAAGTCGTACTCCGACCAGTCCTGGACCCAGCGGCCGTCCTCCCAGCGCGCATTGAACCAGGAGCTGTGGAGATGGAGCTGGACGTCGTGGCCGCGCCGGATCGCGTCCTGGAGCTGGCTCGCGATCGCGCGATAGTGGAAGTCGTCGCGGCCGCGCGTCTCGGCGTGCTCCTTGAAGCGCAGGATCTCCGCCACGTCCGCCAGGATCGTGAGGCGTGCCCCGTGGCGCTCGAACTGCGCCATCATGCGCTCGGTCGGCTCCACCATCAGCTCGCGGGGGCAACCGTCGCCGTTGCCGTGCAGCTCGTAGTCGAGCGTGAAGATGAGCTGCAGCACGGTGTCGCGGTCCGGTGAAGCGGTCAAGCCGTCTTCCAACCGAGGGTCCTGGAGAGCAGGGCCCTCGCGAACAGCGCGAGACACTGGGTGTTGGTCTTGAGGTAGCGCCAGAACATCCGCTTCGGCTCCTGCAAGACCCGGTAGAACCACTCGAGCCCCACGCGCTGCATCCACACCGGCGCGCGCCGGACCATGCCGGCGATGACGTCGAAGCTGCCCCCGACGCCCTGGATCACGGGCGCTTCGATCCGATCCCGCCAGCGATCGGCCAGCCGCTCCTTGATCGGGCTGCCGATGCCGATGAAGAGCAGGTCGGGGCGCGCGGCGTTGATCTCGTCCACGATCTCCGGCAGCTCGGCCTCTTGGAAGTAGCCGTTGCGCTGGCCCGCGATGATCAGGCGGGGATGGCGGCGCCGGATGTTGGCGACGCAGGCCTCGAGGACGTCCTGGCGCGCGCCGAGCAGGAACACGCGGTAGCGGCGCTCGTCGGCGAGGCGCAGGAGCTTCTCCATGAGGCCGATGCCGTCGATGCGCTCCGGGATCTCGAGCCCGAGCAGCCGGGCCATCGGCAGCAGCGGCTGCCCGTCCGCGAGCACGAGGTCGCCGCGCCACAGGATCTCGCGCATCTCGGGGTCTTCGTGGGCCTGCGCGATCTTGTTGCCGTTCACGAAGTGGATCACGCACTTGCGATCGCGCCGCTCGATGGCCTGCTGCACCTCGTCCAGGACCTCGCGGCTCGTGAACGGGTCGACCGGGCAGCCGAGCAGATCCAGGCGCCGGGATCGCAGGGGACGCGGCTCGAGGGCTCGTGCGCTCATCGGGATCCTCGGCCTCGCGGGGCCGCAACCGAGGGGGCGGCCGGGTCCGACTCACCCAAGTAGTGACCCTTGCATGCTCGCAGGTTGCATCCTGCCCTCCGGAGTGCCCCCTTGGGGGTCTCAGCGGTGCCCACGAGCGATTCCGATCCGGCCGTCGAGCACTTCGCCGACCGATGCGCCCCAGATGCCGATCAGATGCCTGGCCGGCCACGGGCGGCCATGGACCAGCGTCTCGTCGTCGAAACGCACGACCTCGTGAAGCCGGCGCTCGCCGGGATGGAAGAAGAAGAAGCGGTACCCGAGCGCGGCGAGCTCGCGATAGCGGTCGTAGGACTGCCGGCCGATCAGCAGGACCAGGACGTCCGCGCCGCCCCGGGCGAGCAGCGGCCGCGCCCCCTCCAGCACCTGGGGCTCGAAGCCCGCGACGTTGATCTTGAGGACCGCCACGCGCTCGATGCCCAGGCGCGCCACCGCGTCGGACAAGGTGTCGACCGGGACGCGTTCCGCCGGCAGGGGCGAGGCGGCGTCCAGCCGGCTCAGGAAGGGGTTCCGCGCGGTGGAGAACTCCGCCTCGCCGGCCCGGTTGGAGAGCGCCATCCGGTGGATCGCCACGCGCTCGGCGACGCCGTTGCGCGCGACGTTGGCGCGCAGCGTGTCCAGATTGGCGGCGCTCGGCTCGAAGGCGTGCACGCGCCCGCCGACCGCGGACGCGGCGAAGATGGTGAACTGGCCGATCGCGGCGCCCACGTCGACGTACGTCCAGCCCGGCCGCGCCACCGCGGCGAGGAAGGGATACTCGGGATCGATCAGGCGGCGGAAGACCACGAGGGCCGGAACGAGCTGCGCCGGATAGGCGAAGCCGAGGCTCATGTCGAAGTCGCGCAGCCGGACCACCACGCGCTCCGGACGCCGCAGCGCGAGGCCGGCGAGCCGCAGCGCTCCGGCCGCGACGCCGCCCCAGCCCACCGTCCGTGCGCCCCAGCGCGCCTTGTCGAATCCGACGAGCGCGCGCCTCGCCCACGCGGCCGCCATCGTCGTCACCATGACCGCGCGATCCCGGCCGAGCCACGCGCGCCGCGTGACGCCGACAGCGGCGCGGCGCGCCGGGGGGCACGCGTGTACGCTCGCCGGGCGCCCGGCTCCAGCGCGAACGGCGCCGCGCCGAAAGGGTCAGTAGACTGGCGGCCCCTCGCGACGGCGAAGCAGGCGCGATGACCACAGCGTCCGAAGAATCTCGTGCGGCGACGGGGAACTCCTACGGACAGATCCTCAAGTCCTCGGCGCTGATCGGCGGCTCCTCGATCGCCGAGATCGGCCTGCGCATCGTGCGCGGCAAGGTGATGGCGCTGCTGCTCGGCCCGGCCGGCGTCGGCTGGCTCGGCCTCTACTCCTCGATCGCCGATCTGGCGCAGAGCATCACGGGCCTGGGCGTGAGCAGCAGCGGCGTGCGCGAGGTCGCCGGCGCGTCGCACGACGTGGATCGGCTCGCGCGCACCGTCCGCGTGCTGCACTTCGCCACGTTCGGGTTCGGGGTCGTGGGCGCGGGCGTTCTCGTGCTGCTGGCGCGGCCGATCTCCCAGGCGACGTTCGGCAACGACGAGCACGCCTTCGCGGTCGCCTTGCTCGCGCTCGCCGTCCTGCTGCGTCAGCTGGCCACCGCGCATGCGGCGGTGACCCAGGGCCTGCGCCGAGTCGGCGATCTCGCGCGCATCGCGGTCTGGAGCGCGCTGCTCGGCACGCTGTCCACGATCGTGATCGTGTACTTGTCTCGCGAGCAGGGCCTGGTGCCCGCGCTGGTGGCGGCCGCGGCCACCAACTTCGCGGCCGCGTGGTGGTACGGGCGAAGGGTGGAGCTGCCGCGGCCGGCGATCGACGCCGCGCAGCTCCGGGAGCGGCTCTCCGCCCTCGTGAAGCTCGGCCTCGCGTTCATGCTCTCCGGGCTGCTCGTGATGGGGAGCGCCTACGCCATCCGGGTGATCGTCGTGCGCGCGGCGGGCATCGAGGCGGCCGGGCTCTACCAGGCCGCCTGGGGCATCGGCGGCCTCTATCTGGGCTTCATCCTGCAGGCGATGGGGACCGATTTCTTTCCCCGTCTCACGGCCGTCGCGAGCGATGCGCAGGCGAGCACCCGGCTCATCAACGAGCAGACGCTGATCGGCGTCCTGCTGGCCGGGCCCGGCGTGCTCGCCACGCTGGCCTTCGCGCCGTTCGTCGTGGCGCTCTTCTACAGCAGCGCGTTCGAGGCCTCGGTGGACGCCCTGCGCTGGATCTGCCTCGGCATGATGCTGCGCGTGATCACGTGGCCGCTGGGCTTCATCGTGATGGCGAAGGGGCTGCAGCGGCTGTTCGTGGCGATCGACCTGGGCTACGCGCTCGGACACGTGGGGCTCGCCCTCCTGCTCGTGGGACCCTACGGCGTGAGCGGGGCCGGCATGGCGTTCATGGGGTCGTATCTGCTCTACGGGCTCGCGGTCTATCCGATCGCGCGCTGGCTCACGGGCTTCCGCTACTCGCGCGAGAACCGGCGCCTCATCACCGGCTTCGTCGTGATGATCACGGCGGTGTTCGCCGGCTTCCAGCTCCTTCCGCCCGCCTGGGCGTTCGGCTTCGCCGTGCTCGCGACGGTCGCGGCCAGCATCCACGCGCTGCGCGCGTTGATCGCGCTCGCGCCGCTCGAGCGGCTGCCGGCGCCGCTGCAGCGGCTCCTGCGCCACGTCCCCGCGGTGCTCACGGGCCGCCAGGGCTGAGCTCCGCCTCCATTCGTCGCGCGGGCGCCGCACAGGCCCGAGCCAGCGCCGAGGCCACCGCCTCCTGCTCCGCCTGCGTCATCTGCGGGTAGAGCGGCAGCAGGATGCAGCGCTCCTGCGCGGCCTCCGAGTGCGGCAGCGGCGCGCGCAGCGGGGCGTCCGCGTAGGGCGCCTCGCGGTGGCTGCACATGATGCCGCGGCGGGTCGCGATCCCTTCGTCCAGCATGCGCTGCATCACGCTGCGCTGGTCGCAGCCCTCCGGCAGGCGCACGCAGAAGCTCTGCCAGTTGCTGCGGGCCCAGGCGGGCTCGTGGGGGAGCACGAGACCGGGGACGGCGAGCAGCTCGCGGTAGCGCTCGGCGAGCGCGCGCCGCCGCGCCACGATCTCCGGCAGGCGCTCCAGCTGGATCCGCCCGACCGCGGCCTGGATGTCGGTCATGCGGTAGTTGAAGCCCAGCACCGGATACGACTCGAAGATCACCTGGCTCGCGCCGTGGCGGACCGTGTCGGGCACGCTCATGCCGTGCTGGCGCAGCAGCCGGAAGCGGCGGTCCCACTCGGGGTTCGCGGTGGTGATCATCCCGCCGTCGCCGGTGCTCATCACCTTGCGCGGGTGGAACGAGAAGCACGCCACGTCGCCGTGCGGCCGGCCGATGCGCTCCCAGCGGCCCTCCCAGAGGATCTCGCTGCCGACCGCGCAGGCGGCGTCCTCGACCAGCGGCAGGCCGTGGCGGCGCGCGATCGCGCCGATCGCCGCGAGGTCGCAGGGCATGCCCATCTGGTGCACGGCGAGGATCGCGCGCGTGCGCGGGCCGATCGCCGCCTCGAGGCACGCGGGGTCGAGGTTGAAGGTCGCAGGGTCGACGTCCACGAACACCGGCGTGGCGCCGCAGTAGCGCACCACGTTGGCGGTGGCGATGAAGGAGTGGCTGACCGTCACCACCTCGTCGCCGGGCCCCACGCCGACCGCCAGCAGCGCGAGGTGCAGGGCGGTGGTGCAGTTCGACACCGCGCACGCGTACGGGGCGCCCACGAAGGCCGCGAACTCGCGCTCGAAGGCCGCCACCTCCGGGCCCTGCGTGATCCAGCCGCTCAGGATCACGCGGCGCGCGGCTTCGGCCTCGCGCTCGTCCATCACCGGCCGGACGATCGGGATCATGCGGAGGGCTCCTTGCGATTCGCGCGCCACCAGGCCACCAGCCGCTCGAGCCCCTCCTCGAGGCCCACCCGAGCCTTGAAGCCCAGCACACGCTCGGCCTTGCTCGTGTCGGCGAGCCGGCGCGAGACCGGATTCACCTTGCGCTCGGGGCCGTACTCGGGCTTCAGGTCCGAGCCCATCACCCGCAGCAGGGCGGCCGCCAGCTCGTTCAGGCTCGTCTCGACGCCGCTCGCCACGTTGAACACGTCGTCCTCGACGTCGGAGGCGAGCGCCAGCACGTTGGCGCGCGCCACGTCGTCGATGTAGACGAAGTCCATCGTGGTGCTGCCGTCGCCCAGGATCAGCGGCGGCAGCCCGGCCTCGATGCGCTCCATCCAGCGGATCAGCACCTCGGTGTACTTGCCGTGGATGTCCATGCGCGGCCCGTAGACGTTGAAGTAGCGCAGCGCCACGTAGGGGAGGCCGTACATGTCGTGGAACGAGCGCAGCATGCCCTCGAGCAGCACCTTGGTGGCGCCGTACCAGGTGCGGTTGTTGTACGGGTGGTGGTCCTCGCGGGTCGGAAACGAGTCGGCGAGCCCGTAGACCGAGGCCGAGGAGGCGGCCACCACCTTGCGCACCCCGGCCTCCTGGGCGGCCTCCAGGACGTTGTAGCTGCCGTCGCACATCACCTCGAGGGCGGCGCGCGGCTCGGCGGCGCAGGCGGTGATGCGCAGCGTCGCCATGTGGATCACGGCGTCCATCCCCTTCATCGCCGCGTGGACCGCCTGGACGTCGCGAATGTCGTCCTGGACGAGCGTGACCCGCGGATCCTTCAGCGCGTCCTCGACGTTGGCGAGCGTGCCCCGCGCGAGGTTGTCGAGGATCACGATCCGGGCGGGATCGTGCTCGCGCAGCAGCAGATCGATGGTGGTGGAGCCGACCAGGCCGCAGCCGCCGGTCACGAGGATGCTGGCGCCGTCGATGTCCATCTGGGTTCCGTCTCCTGCGGGCGCGGGGGCCCGAGCCGTGCCGGGGATCAGAGCGGACGGGCCGGGTTGCCGGCCACCCGAGCGCCGGCGGGCACGTCGCGCAGCACGTTGCTGCCCATCCCGATCAGCGCCTCGTCGCCCACTCGGATCCCGTTCTTGAGCCGCGATCCGCTGCCGATGTAGCAGCACGCGCCGACCGTCGTGCCGCCGGCGATCACGACCTGCGATCCCACCAGCGTGTAGTCGCCGATCACCACGTCGTGGTGTATCACCGTGTTCGGAAGCACGCAGACGTGGTCGCCGATCACCGCGTTCGCGGTGACCACGACGCCCGCCATCAGCAGCACGTTGCGGCCCAGCGTGGCGAGCGGCGAGACGCGCGCCCGCGGGTGCACCACCCGCGCGAAGCGCTCGGGCGCCACGCCGAGGCCCTCGATCAGCTTGCGGCGTTCGCGGTAGGAGGTCGGGCTGCCCGGCACGGCCAGCACGGCGGCGTCGTCCCGGGCGCGCAGCGCCTCGCGCCCGAGCACCGGGTGGCCCCAGGGCGAGCGGCCCTGCTTCTCCGGCGTGTCGTCGACGAAGCCGGCCAGCTCCCAGTCCTCGCCCAGGCAGTCCAACGCCTCGAGCCCGTTGCCGTTCAGCGGGAAGATCAGCAGCGGCCGGGGCCGGACGCGGGTCACGGGCGCGCGCCCTCGCGGGTCAGGAGACGCCCTCGCCGGCGGCGAGCCCGCGCACGGCGCGCGCCACCGTCTCGCTCTGCTCCTCGCTCAGCTCGGGAAACATCGGCAGCGAGAGCACCTCGTCGGCCGCGCGCTCGGCGTTCGGGAAGTCGCCGCGCTCGTAGCCGAGGTCGGCGTAGGCGGGCAGCAGGTGCACGGGAATCGGGTAGTGGATGCCGGTCTGGATCCCCTGGGCGGCCAGCGCCTCCTGCCAGGCGGGGCGCCGGGGCGTGCGGATCGCGTAGATGTGGTAGACGTGCCGGTTGTGCGGCCGGGCGACCGGCGTCGGCACGCCGCTGCCGGCGAGCAGCCGGTCGTAGCGGGCGGCGGCCGCGCGGCGCGCCTCGGTCCACGCTTCCAGGTGGCGCAGCTTCACGCGCAGCACGGCGCCCTGGATCCCCTCGAGGCGGTAGTTGTAGCCCTTGAGCACGTGGTGATAGCGCTTCTCGGCGCCCCAGTCGCGCAGCATGCGGATGGTGCGCGCGAAGGAGGCGTCGTTGGTCACCACCATCCCGCCCTCGCCGTAGGCGCCCAGGTTCTTGCCGGGATAGAAGCTGAAGCACGCCATGTCGCCGAGGCTGCCGGCGCGGCGCCCGCGGTACTCGGCGCCGTGCGCCTGGCAGGCGTCCTCGATCACGAGCAGGCCGTGGCGGCGCGCGATCGCGAGGATCGGGTCCATGTCGGCCGTCTGCCCGTGCAGGTGGACCGGCAGGATCGCGCGCGTGCGCGGCGTGATCGCCTGCTCGAGGCCGGCCGGGTCCATGGTGAGCGTCTCCGGGTCGACGTCGACGAACACCGGCGTGGCGCCCGTGTAGTGGATCGCGGCGACCGTGGCGACGAACGTGAACGGGACCGTGATCACCTCGTCGCCCGGTCCGATCCCGGCGGCCAGCAGCGAGAGGTGCAGGGCGCTGGTGCCGGTGTTGACCCCGATCCCGTGCTTGACGCCGCAGTACGCGGCGAACTCCTCCTCGAACTTCGCCACCTCGCTGCCGAGCGTGAACTGGCACGAGTCGAGGACGCCCTGGATCGCCGCGTCGATCTCGCTCTTGATCGAGAGGTACTGCGCTCGGAGATCGACGAACGGGATCACGTCTCGTCCCTCTTGGTCTGGATGTAGACCGTCTCGCCGCGGCCCCGCATCGAGCTGGTGGCCGCCTCGATCAGCTCCACGACGCGCACGCCGAGACGCCCGTCCGTGTCGGGGATGCGCTCGTTCACGATGCAGTCGACGAAGTGGTTGGCCTCGACGAGCAGCGCCTCGGTGGTGGCCAGGCGCGGCGCCCACATGTCGCCGGTGCGGTAGCCGACCCGCATCTCGCGGATCTCGTCGGGGTCGTCGGTGAAGTGCACGCCCTTGTCGTAGACCTTGAGCTTCTCGCTGGGCTCGAGGTCGTCGTAGGTGATCATCTTCTTGCTGCCGCCCACCAGGATCTGGCGCACCTTCACCGGCGCCAGCCAGCTCACGTTGACGTGGGCGATCATGCCCGAGTCGTAGAACAGCGTGATGAAGGCCAGGTTCTCGGGCGTGCCCGGGAAGTGGTTGATGCCGCTCGCCGACACCGCCACCGGGTGCTCGCCGAGCAGGAAGTCGAGGATCGAGAAGTCGTGGACCGCGAGGTCCGAGATCACGCTGACGTCGCGCTGGAACAGACCCAGGTTCACGCGGATCGAGTCGTAGTAGAGCAGGCGGCCCAGCTCGCCGGCCTTGACGATCTCGGCCATTTTCCGGATTGCGCCCGTGTACACGAAGGTGTGATCGACGAGCAGCACGAGCCGGCGCCGGTCGGCCTCCTCGATCAGGCGGCGGGCCTGGATCGAGGTCTCGGTCATCGGCTTCTCGAGCCACAGGTGCTTGCCGGCCTTGAGGGCCGCCATCCCCAGCTCGAAGTGGGTCTGCACGGGCGTGGCGACCGCGATCGCGTCGATCGTGGGATCCTCGAGCAGATCCTGGAAGCGGGTGGTGGTGCGCACGGCCGGGTAGCGCTTGCGCACCAGCTCCAGCCGCGCCGGGTCGAGGTCCGCCACCGCGGCCACCTCGGCGTCCTGGGCCTCTGCGAAGTTGCGGACCAGGTTGGGGCCCCAGTAGCCGTAGCCGATCACGCCGATTCGGATCACCGCCTGGCTCCTGCCTCGCGTTGCGAAGGAGTGCCGCCGGCGAGCCGGCGGGTGTCGCCGGTGACGCGGGCGGGCACGCCCGTCACGATCGCGTGGTCCGGCACGTCGCGCGTGACGACGGCGCCCGCCCCCACCAGCGCGCCCTCGCCGATCACCACGCCGGCCAGGATCGTGGCGTTCGAGCCGATCGAGGCCCGTCGCCGCACGCGCGTCTCCACGACCGTCCAGTCGGCCTCGCCCTGCGGGCGGCCGTCCTCGGTGGTCGCGCGGGGATAGACGTCGTTCGTGAACGTCACCCCGTGGCCGATGAAGACCTCGTCCTCGATGGTCACGCCCTCGCAGACGAAGGTGTGCGAGGAGATCTTGCAGCGGGCGCCGATCGTGGCGTTCTTCTGGATCTCGACGAACGCGCCGATCCGGGTCTCGTCGCCGATCGTGCAGCCGTAGAGGTTCACGAGCGCGGGCTGCGGGATCCGCACGTCCTTGCCGAGCCGCACGTCGTCGCTGATCGGCATCTGGCCTCGTCTCTCCCCGGCGCGTCGCGCCGTTCAGCTCTTCGTCGTGCCGGCGGCCCGGCTCGAGCCCGCGCGGCTCGGCCGCCCGTGGGTGGCTCCCGGCGCGCCCCAGGTTACGCCCCGGCCGGGCGGCAGCCCACGACCTGCCGGTCCGCTGCCGGCGGGTGGACCCGCGCCAGCGGGCGCACGCGACGCCTGCTCAGGAAAGCCCGCCGCGCCGCCGCCGTCGCAGGGCCCACCAGATCGGCAGCAGGAAGGCAGCCTCGGCGCCCAGGCCGCAGCGCGCGGCGTTCTCGCGGTCGTGGTAGGGCACGGCCACGCACTGCGGGTCCGCGTCCGGGACGCCGTCGCCGTTCGGGTCGCTCACGCCGGGCGGACAGCTGCCCGGTCCCCCGGTGCAGGCCCCGTGGATCGACTCGCCGCCGTCGAAGTCCATCCGCCCGTCGCCGTCGTTGTCGATGCCGTCCTGGCACTCCGGGCTCTCGGTGGGGGAGTCGGGCGCGCGGCAGCCCACGTCGGCCGCGATGCCGGAGCCGGGCGGGTTCGCGAAGTCGCGCATGCCGTCGCCGTCGTTGTCGATGCCGTCGTCGCAGGGCAGGTCCGGCGCGCGCTCGCTCGTGTCGGCGAGGCTCGTGCAGCCCGGGTCGTCGGGGTAGCCGTCGAAGCCGTCGCCGTCCTGGTCCACCTCGTCGAAGCAGGCGGACGAGCCGAGCGGGGTCTCGCTGCCGCTGAACACCACGTCGACCCAGTAGTTCGACGCATCGAACGTGTTGGTCGGGAAGGCGCTCGTCGGGCCGTAGCGGAACACGCCGTTGCCGCCGGCCGCCGGGCTCGACGGCAGATGGATCGGGCCGTTGTCCACGCCCTGGGTCGCGAAGAAGCCCTGGCTGAAGGCGTAGAACCCGTTCGGGGAGAAGTACGAGACGACGTACAGGGTGTTCGCCTGGATCGGAACCGGCGGGTTGAACTGCACCTGCTGCCAGCCCGACGAGGTCTCGTTGGTGAACACCGCGCTCGCCAGCAGCTGCCCGCTGGACGTCCACAGGTTCCCGACGTGCGGGCCGGTGTTGTTCGGGTGCTTGTAGAAGCGCATGCCGGTCACGAAGCCCGGGATGTCGGAGCGGAACTTGACGCCGAGCTCCACGGACGGCTCGCTGCCCGCGAACGTCGTGGGCGACTGGGTGGTCCACGCCGAGAAGACCGGCGTCCCGATCGTGAGCCGCAGCGTCTTGAACGCGCTCTGCATGCCCGCCTGCACGCGCACGGTCGGGTTGTGGACGCCGGCCGCGGTCGGCGTGCCCGAGATCGCGCCGGTGCTCGGATCGAGGGTGACGCCGGGCGGCAGCGAGCCGCTGACGACGCTCCACTGGTAGGGCGGGGTGCCGCCGGTCGCCGCGAGCGTGGCCGCATAGGGCACGCCCGGCACGCCGTTCGGCAGCGAGGCCGTCGTGATCGAGAGCGGGCCGGCCGGCGGCGCGGTGCTGGTCGTGAAGGTGAGCGGCGCCGCGGGCGGCTGCGGGAAGGTCGAGCTGTTCGAGCTGCGGTCGCTCGAGACCACGCGGAAGAAATACGTGGTCTGCGGCGCCAGGTTGGTGAGCACGACCTCGTGCGTCGCCGTGAGTCCGGCCGTCGACTGGCTGAGGTTCAGGTTCGACGGGCTGGTGCCATAGAGCACCGTCGAGCTGGCGATCTCGTCGGTGGTCCAGGTGATGGTGGCCGTCGCGTGGGTGGGCGCCGCCGCGACGTTGGCGATCACCGGCGGATCCTCGTCGGGCGCGTAGGTCGCTTCGTAGCTGCCGGAGTCGCCGTCGAAGACCGCGTACTCGATGCCCTTGATCGTCTTCACGTCGAAGGCGATCGGGGAGCCGTTGCGGCGCAGGCTCGTGAGCGGCCCGCCGCTGGACGCCATCGGCAGCATGGCGCGCAGGTTGCGGGCGCCGGGCGCCTGGAGGATGTCGAAGGTCAGCGTGCTGCCGTTCCACGAGAGCTCCGGGAACGACGAGCCGGTGCGCCCGTCGACCCAGGTGAGCAGCTGGCGCGCGCTGATCAGCGGCACGCCGCGGGCCTGGGCCGACGCCACCGTCTGCGCAGCCCACAGGAAGGCATCGTTGTTGCCGATGTCGCTGTGGAGGTTGGCGACGAAGGCGCCGTAGAAGCCCTCCGGTCCGAGCGCGCGGTCGAGCAGGACGTCGACCGTCTGCGGATAGCTCTGGCCGGACTCGTCGGTGAGCTGGGTGGTGGCCTGGTAGGCGTCGATCAGCGTGCCGTCCAGGTCCGCGAACCGCATCGGCAGCCCCGACCCGGTGAAGAAGCCGGGCCGGTTCGCGACCCACGAGGCGGGCCAGTAGTAGTAGTTGGTGTCGAGCCGGATGCCGCGCTCCGCCTCGGCCCGCGCCTGCGACGCCCAGTCGCTCCACACGATGCAGTGCGTGCGCGAGCTCACCTGCTGGGGGAGGCTGGGGAACAGGCTCGCGAACGCGGCCAGCTCGCTGTCCAGCACCTGCGCGATGCTGGAGGGCGTGTAGTCGCCGCAGCCGGTGCTCACGTGCACGCCGAGCTCGAAGCCCTGCTGGTGGTAGGCCAGCGCCTGGGCGTCGTTCAGGCCGTCCCACGGATAGACGTAGGAGGTCGAGCGCACGCACTCCCAGTCGTCGACCGAGCAGCCGGGCGGGCTGGCGGCGAGCTCCGCCGCGAAGCGCGCCTGGGTGCCCGCGCAGCAGGAGTGCTCGTCGGCGGTGAGGACGACCACCGCCTTGTGATCGCTCGGGAAGTACCAGAAGCGCGGCAGCGGGATGCGGCTCGACTCCAGGATCAGGTTGGCGAGCAGCCGCTGCTGCTCGTCGGCCTGCGGGATGTGGATCTTGTCGAAGTCGATCCAGTCCGGCTGGGGATCGTTCGCCGACGGGCCGAAGAACAGGTCGTTCGAGCGCCGCGGCGGCAGGCCGTCGCGATCCTGGCCCACCCACGCGGGATTGCCCTGGCGCGTGTAGACCACCGAGCGCGCGAGGTCGTAGGTGAAGGCGATCGCCTCGCCGCCGTTCGAGCCGACGGAGCGGTGCGTGACGGCGGGATGCGACGTCGCGCTCGTCGCGCTCGTGTACAGGCGCGCCACCATGGCGGCCCCCGCCAGGTTCCAGCGGTCGGCGGTGCCGTGGAACTGGATCGTCTCGTCCACCAGGCCGGGCGCGGCCGCGGGGTCGATGCGCAGGTAGCCGTTGCTGATCGTCCCGCCGGCGGGCGTGAGGCCGAGCAGCGAGGCGAGCGAGGAGTGGGGGCGCATCGCGATCAGCGTGCCGCCGTTCTGCACGAAGGTCGTGAACATCGAGACCTGCGCGCCCGAGAGGCTCTGCGGCGCCAGCAGCACCACCGCGTAGTCCTGGAGCATGCTGGCCGTCACGTCGGGGAGGTCGACGGTCGCGAACGCGTTGAGGCCTTCCGCGCGCAGGATCTCGTTGTAGTAGCGGCCGAACGGGTCGGTGGGAGCGGTGACCACCAGGATCGGACCGCCGGCGCCCTCGTCGGGCGCCACCACGGCCGGCACGACGGACAGGCCGAGGCCGCGGGTCGCGCTCTGGGCGCCCGCGGTCACCCGGACGGTGAAGCTCCAGACGCCCGTCCCGCTCGGCGTGCCGGACAGCACGCCCGAGGCCGACAGCGTCAGGCCGGGGGGCAGCGACCCGGACGCCAGCGACCAGGTGTAGGGCGGCGTGCCGCCGCTCGCCTCGAGCGCCGCGGTGTAGGGCTTGCCGTTCTCGCCGCTCGGCAGCGAGCTGGTCGTCACCGTGAGCGCGCCGGGCGGCAGCACCGTGAGCGTGGCGCTCCCGCCGACCGCGCCGAGCGAGGCCGTGATCGTCGTGCCGCCCGCGCCGACGGCGGTCGCGAGCCCCGCGCCGCTCACCGTCGCCACGTTCTCGTTGGAGCTCGACCACTCGACCTGGCTCGTGAGGTCCTGGGTCATGCCGCCGCTGTAGCTGCCGGTGGCCACGAACTGCTGGCTGCCACCGAACGGGATCACGGCCGAGTCGGGCGTGACGGTGATGGCGAGCGGCGGCTCGACCGACACCGTGACCTCGACCGGCGCGGACGGCGCGCCGAGGTTGGCGCTGTCGTCGGCCGCGCGCGCGAGCAGGGTGGCGGGACCGGAGTCCTCCGGGGTCCACTCGTAGCTCCAGCTCTCGCGACCGGAGGCCGGGTGCCAGGTCTCGCCGCCGTCGGTCGAGACCTCGACCGCGCCCACGCGCCCGCCCACGTCGCTCGCGGTGCCGGTGATCGTGACCGCGACACCGGCCAGCAGCGTCGCGCCGTTCGTGGGGCTGGTGATCGTCGCCTGGGGCGGCGCCGCATCGGTGGAGGCGGTCGCGGGCACGAGACCCGGCTGCAGCGTGGCCGGCTGCACGCCCATGTCGGCGAGCAGGTTCACGGTGGCCTGCTGCATGCGGGGGTCGGCCGGGGCGCCCGGGTGGTCGTGATCCTCGTCCAGGCCCCACGACCACTGCACGGAGCCCGCCGAGAACACGAGGGCGCCGCTCGGCGCGCGGTAGAGCGTGAGATGGTGCGTGGCCGTGCCGAAGTCGTAGTTCGTGCCGTGGTCCACGAGCTTCAGCACGCCGTTCACGACCGTGGTCGACAGGCGGACCAGCCCGGGCGGGCGGTGGCCGTTGTCGAGGTCCTCGTCCCACTCGTAGCCGAGCACGCCGGTCGGCAGGGTGGCGACCTGGCCGGGGCCCAGGCTCGCGATGCTCGTGTTGCGCCAGAAGCGCAGCTTGCCGTCGGGCTCGGGCACCCGCATCGGGTCGTTGCGGATGCCGTTGACGGTGAAGATCGTGCCGAGCAGCGCGTTCTCGGGGCGGCCGCCGTCGTGGGGCCCGAAGCGCGGATCGCGCCAGGTGCCCGTCCACACGCCGGGCTCGGGGTCGATCTTGGCGTTCTCGTGGGTGTCCTTGTAGCAGACCAGCGTGCGGTGCGGCCGGCCGGCGAGGTCGGGCTCCCAGCGCGTCTTCCAGAACGCGGTGTTTCCGCTCAGGATCACGAGGTGGACGCCGGCGTCGCGCGCCGCCTCGACGTTCGCACGCTGCTGCGCCGACCAGTACTCGTCGTGGCCGACGATCAGGTAGACGGCGTGCTCGAGCATCTCGGCGCCGCGCCGGTCGGCGTCGACGTCGGTCGTGTAGCTGACGTTGTACCCGTTGCGCTCGAGCCAGCGGATCATCGGGTACTCGGCCGAGAACAGGTAGCTGTACGTCTCGCCGGCCGGGAACCCGCAGCAGCGGGTGGTGAGCGGCCGGTTGTAGCTGACCGCGAAGGCGCGCCCCGCCGGCGAGCCCGTGTAGAGGCTGTTGCCGCCGTAGGCGTTGTACGCGTGCCAGGTGGCGTCCGAGACCTGGACCAGGATGTCGGAGGCGCCGTCGTCGTTGCGCACGATGAACGGGATGTGGCTCGCGCGGCCGTTCTCGGGATCCTCGCGCACGAGGCGGGCGATGTAGACGCCCGAGACCGCGTTGGCCGGCACCGCCCACGAGGCGGAATCCGCCCAGTTGCCGCAGTCGACCAGGCCCGTGGAGGGATCGGAGAGGCAGCTCGGCTGGATCTGGGGCAGGGGGACCGACGGCTGGATCGTGGCGACCTTGCGCGCGCCGTTCCCGCCGTACCAGCCGAGCCGGTAGATGTCGATCCGGTAGTCGGTGGCCGGCGTGTCGATCTTGAACCGCACCGTCTCGCCGCGGTTCACGCTGATCTCGGTCGCGAAGCCCTGGATGCTGGGGTCGCCCGCGCCCTCGACGTCCCAGACGCTGCGCGGGGTTCCGGGCAGCTGGTTCTCGGCCACGATCTCGTTCGGCCCGCCGCCGCCGGCGAGGGGCGTGAGCAGATCGTCGAACGACCGCACCCCCGGCACCGTGACCTCGGTGCTGCCGGCGACCTCGCCCAGGCTGGCCGTGATGGTCACCACGCCCGGGCCGACCGCGGTGACCCGGCCCGTGGCGTCGACGGTGGCGACCGCCTCGTTCACGGACGACCACGACACCCGATCCGTGAGATCCTGGGTCCCTTCCCCACCAGCGCTGCCCACCGCCGAGAGCTGGAGCGACTCCCCGACGGCGATCACCGGCGCCTCGGGCGCCACGGAGATGGAGCGCACCTCGGTCTGCTGCGCCGCGGCAGCGAGGGCGAGGGAAACCACTCCGGCGAGGATCGCGAGCGCACCCGCACCGCGGCGCGCCGCCCTCGCGTGTGAGCCCTGGGCCCTGAAAGCCGCTCGAGAAGCGCTGCGGGTCCTCATTCCCTTCCTCTTCCAGCCGGCCGTGCGCCGGCCTCCCCGGGCCCTCGTGGATGAAGTGTCCACGAGGCCCTCGATCGGGTCGCAGCACCACTCGGGATCGTCGCCGGGGTCCCTTGCCCGTGCGGCAACTTCCCGCGCAACATCGGGCGCGCCATCGGTTTCGACGCGATCCAAGCGCTCCGGATCGTGCGCGCCCGTTCGAGTGAGTGCGCTCGAGACCCGCGAAGGTTTCACGGGTGCGCTGCGTCGATGGGTCGGGCTCTGCGCGGGTCGACGCAGGGCGGGCGTCGGCGACCGAGCGCCGGGTTCCCAGGGGGTGTGTCGCCCGATTCCGTGCCGTCGCGAACATGCAGAAAGCGAGGGTTCTTCGCCCGAGATCTGCGGAATCTTGAAGCGCGTCGGCGGCGGGTGATAAAAGCAGACGGCACGCGGATACCTAGAACGGCGTTCTGGCCACTCACTTTGCGCGGGGCGACAAAACGACGTTGGAGCGGAGAACGATGCTGCGCGACAAATCGGGGCGGCTCGGCGCCCTGGTTCTCGGGTTCGATCACCTGCTCAGCGGGGCCACCTGCATCGCCGTGCTCGCCATGCCGGGAATGATCTTCCCGAGCCACGATCCCGTCCCCGTCCGCCTGGTGACAGTGGCCCTCGTCTCGACGTTGCTGTGGCCCCTGCTGTTCCAGCATCTGGGCCTGTATCACTCGCAGCGGCGGCGCAGCATCTTCCAGGTGCTCGGCCAGGTCGCCTTCGCGGCGCTGCTGTCGGCCGGGATCATCGCGGCGGTCTCGGTGACCGTCTCGGCGCCGCTCGCGGCCAGCTTCCCGATCGTCTGCGCGGCCGCCCAGCTCGTCACGCTCGGCGGCTTCCGCACGCTGGTCTTCACGGCGCTGCGCATCGCGCGCCGCCACGGCCGCAACTTCCGGCGCGTGCTGATCATCGGCTCGGGCCCGCGCGCGCGCGACGCCTGGCACGAGATCGAGCGGCACCCCTCGTGGGGCCTGCGGGTGCTGGGCTTCGCCGACGAGCGCGACTGCCCCGTCGATCCCGCCCTCGACGAACAGAAGATCTTCAAGCTGAGCGAGCTGCCGGAACTGTTCCGCGACCAGGTGGTGGACGAGGTGCTGGTGGCGTGCCCCCGCTCGCTGCTGCCGGCGCTGAACCCGGTCATCGAGCTGGCCGCCTCGGTCGGCGTCCCGGTCACGCTGGTCTCGGACCTCTTCGGCGACTACCTGCCGCCGCCGAAGACCTCGCGCTTCGGCGACCTGCCGGCGCTCAGCTTCGCCGTCGTCCACCACAGCCCTGCGATGCTCGCCATCAAGCGCCTGATCGACATCGTGCTGGCGAGCATCCTGCTGGTGCTGACGTCGCCGATCATCCTGGTGAGCGGGGTGCTGATCAAGCTCACCTCGCCGGGACCGGTGCTGTTCCGGCAGGTGCGTTGCGGGCTCTACGGGCGCCGCTTCCACCTGCTCAAGCTGCGCACGATGTACCAGGACGCGGAGGCGCGCCGCGAGGAGCTCGCGCACCTCAACGAGATGAGCGGCCCGGTGTTCAAGATCCGCAACGACCCGCGCATCACGCCGGTCGGCCGCTACCTGCGCCGCTGGAGCATCGACGAGCTCCCGCAGCTGTGGAACGTGATCCGCGGCGACATGAGCCTGGTGGGCCCGCGCCCGCCGATCCCGCACGAGGTCGCCCAGTACGAGACCGCCCAGCGCCGTCGCCTCTCGATGCGGCCGGGCCTCACCTGTCTGTGGCAGGTGAGCGGCCGCAACGCGATCGGCTTCGAGGACTGGGTCAAGCTCGACCTCCAGTACATCGATACGTGGTCGCTCGCTCAGGACCTGCGCATCCTCGCCCGCACGGTGCCCACCGTGTTCCGAGGGACGGGCGCCTGAGCCGGAGCGTGTGCTGGCTCCGCCCACCGGCCTGCGGTATAGGGGTGGGCGTCCGACCACGGGAGGGGGGAGCATGGGATTCGTGCGAGGGCCGTCGTCGCCCACGATCCAGGGGTTCCGTCGAATGGTGTCGCTGCGCGTGCTGGGGCTGGCGTGGCTCGGCGCCGCGCTGGCGATCGGCTGTGCGAACGGCAACCGGCCGACCGACCCGCAGCCGGTGCCGTACCGGATCGGGCCGTCCGACGAGCTGGTGATCCGCGTGCTGCCCGATCCGGCGATCGAGCGCGAGGTGATCGTCCAGCCCGACGGCAGCTTCGCCTTCGACCTGATCGGCAAGGTGCAGGCCGCCCAGCGCACGCCTGCCGAGGTGGCGGCCGAGATCGAGGAGCGGATCGCCGAGTACCGGGTGAGCCCGAGCGTCACGGTGTCGCTGCAGCGGGCGTCGAGCTCGTCGGTGACCGTGATCGGCGAGGTGGACGAGCCGGGCATCTACCCGGTGGAGCGCGACCTGCGCATCTCCGACGTGATCGCGCGCGCGGGCGGCGCCACGATCTATGCCGCGGCCAGCCGCGTGCGGCTGATCCGCCGCGAGGGCGAGCAGGCGTTCACCTACCTCGCCGACCTCGACGAGATCCACAAGGGGCGCCTCGACACCGACTACGTGGTGCTGCGCGGCGACCTGATCTACGTCCCGCCGGCCGCCACCGTGGGCGCCGGGTATCACATGCTGCGCTTCCTGTATCCGCTGGAGGTCCTGGCGCGCATCCTGCTCGCGCCGTTCACGAGCGTGATCGGTCCGGCAGGCACCTGAGGAGCCGCGGTTCGCGATGAGCGACGAGTCCTGGGACGACGACGAAGCCGGGACGGCGGCGGCAGGCCCCGCCG
>Ga0207873_1000865_pt1 | contig 31634 bp, 25 predicted proteins | sample BGWIniCompost_FD_187373 | JGI IMG/M metagenome (GOLD analysis project Ga0207873, IMG submission 187373) | Cellulose adapted compost microbial communities from Newby Island Compost Facility, Milpitas, CA, USA - BGW Initial Compost (SPAdes)... ... | reverse complement strand
TACACATTTCCGGGTTACGCTGCATGCCTACCGCTGCCGGCTCGAGGCAGGCAGCCAGCCGCAGGCCGTTCAGGTTCAGGACTGGCGCTGGGTGCCGCGCAGTGAACTGCACGCATATCCCATGGGGAAAATCGACCGCCAGATATCAGACCGCCTGGTGCAGTCAGGTGCTGCTGCCTGAAGACCCATTCAGCACAGGGAGTTGAAACCATGCTCATCGTAGACGCACATCAGGACCTGGCCTGGAATATGCTCTCATTCGGCCGGGATTACACCCGCGCCGCTGCTGAAACGCGGCGCCTGGAAGTCGGGACCGATATTCCCCTCTGGGTGGGCGATGCGCTGCTGGGCTGGCCCGACTTCCAGCGCGGGCGTGTGACTGTGGTGTTCGCTACGCTTTTTGCCGCCCCCGAGCGCCGGCGGGCCGGTCCCTGGGAGAGGCTGGTTTATCAGACGCCGCTGGAGGCCAACCGGCTGTACTGGCAGCAGGTGGATGTTTACCACCGTCTCGTCGACAACCATCCCGACCATTTTCGCCTGATTCTGCGCAAGGAAGACCTGCGCGCGGTGCTGGAAGACTGGGAACAGAATAAAGCCCACTCGCAGGTCAGCGAAGAGGAGGAGGTCCCGGAACAGGGCAGCCCGGTCGGCCTGGTGCTGTTGATGGAGGGCGCCGAAGGGGTGCGCGCCCCGGCAGAACTGGACGAATGGTGGGAGGCCGGCATCCGCATCCTGGCACCGGCCTGGGCCGGTAACCAATACTGCGGTGGGACGCGTGAGCCCGGCCCGCTGACGCCCCTGGGTTTCCAATTACTGGAGCAGATGGCCGTGCTGGGTATGGGCCTGGACCTGAGCCATATGGATGAAAAAGCAGCCCTGCAGGCTCTCGACCACTATCCCGGTCCGCTGCTGGCCTCACACTCCAACCCGCAGGCACTGCTCAAAGGCTCCGACAGCAACCGTCACCTGACAGACCGGGTGCTGCGCGGGCTGCTGGAGCGCGATGGAGTGGTCGGGATTGTCCCCTATAACCTGTTCCTCCACGTTGACTGGAAAAAAGGCGCCCCTCGCCACATGGCCTCGCTTGCCGATGTCGCGGCACACATCGACTACGTCTGTCAGGTGGCCGGTGATGCGCAACATGTTGGCCTGGGCAGCGATTTCGACGGCGGCTTTGGCCTGCAGTCCACGCCTACCGGCATCGATACGATCGCAGACCTGCAGAATCTGGCGCCCATCCTGACCGATATGGGCTATTCCGAAGAGGATATCGCCGCGATCTTTGGTCAGAACTGGATTCGGATCCTTCAAGATATTCTCCCCGGGCTTTAAAAATAAAGGAGGCAGTGGGAACCACTGCCTCCGCAGTATCCGGAATTAAATTATCCGCTGACCTCTTCCAGGCCAATAGCGGCCAGCATCTCCTCATTCGTCAGGCACTTATAATACTCCAGCCCCTGGCGCTCCGCCTCGGCGCACTCAAACGCTTCCAGGCGTTTAATATCATCCTTGCGGATCACCGGGCGGCTGATCAGCTGCAGGCGGGCCTCCAGGCGGTCCAGCACCTGTTCCGGGGCTGCGCTGCCCGGATGGGCCTGCAGGTACTGCAGAACGGCTTTCGCCCCGTTTTCACCGTCCTTGCGCGCCACACCCACCAGCCCGCTGCTGGCCTCGCGCGACCACCCCGCCACAAAGACGCCCTCGATCGGCCGGCCGGCCTGGGGGTCATAGGCTTCATACGAGAGACCGTCCACCGGGTAGTCTGGCTGGGGGTTTTTGACAAACTCATTCCACTCCACGGGCAGCCCAAAAGACTCATCAACCCGGTCTCCAATGCAGAAGACCACCGTATCGGCCGGGATGACGCGGGTGGTATCCAGCTTGCGGGCCCGTGTGCGTCCGTTTTCTAACACCAGCGTGGTGTCCTGCACTTCCAGCCCGCACACTCTTCCATCTTCGTCGCCCAGGATCCGGGTGGGCGAAGCCAGGAACTCCAGGCGGAAGCGTGTGTCGGAGACCGGATCCAGCGCCTTGGGAAGGGCGGAGAGAATGTAATCCTTGGCGGCCTGGGGGTCCTGGCCTACTGCGCGCATGATCGGGGCGCAGCGGGCGATTTCCTGGTCCAGGGCTTTGAGGTCCAGATTGCGTGCGACGATCTCCATCTCTTTTTTCGAAAATTTGACCTCAGCCGGGCCGCGCCGGGCGACCGCGATCACCTCGTCCACCTTCAGTTCGCGAATGGTCCAGTGGGCGATATCCAGCATGACATTGCCAACGCCGATCAGGGCCACCCGCTTGCCGATCAGGAATTCCTGAGTGCTGTATGGGGGTAAGCGGTTGTAGTGATAGACCAGGTCTTTGGCGTGATAGACGCCCTTCAGATCTTCCCCTGGAAGGCCCAGCCATTTGGTTCCCTGTGCCCCAACCGTGACGAGGATGGCATGGAACCCCATATCCAGCAGGTCCTGCAGGTGAAGATCGCTCTGCAGTCCAACAGTCAGATTTCCGAGATAATCGATTTTGGGATTTTCAAGAATCTGGCGGAACTGCTTGCGCAGTCCTTCTTTCATTTTGTGCTTATCGTGGTAAATGCCGTACTCGGCCAGGCCGCCTGGTTTGATATCGCGGTTGATCAGCACAACCCGCACTCCCTCGGAGGCGAGCTGCCTGGCAGCGTACAGGCCTGCCGGACCGGCGCCGATGACGGCCACGATCGGTTGAAGATCATTATCTGGTTTCTGGGTCATATTTTTTCCTCCCCTGTTGAAAGGCCTTTTCGTCAGAGACTGCCACTGCGGAATCTTCAGGCCGGGTTCATTATAGCTGGCCCTGAATAATTGTACAAGCGACCTGTCTCTTGTGCACAGAATCACGAACAGCTTGTTTACAATCCGGTAAGCTTGGCGGCTGTAAAGGGACTTTCTGAAGATGGATATGCTATAGTTTCTTTACGCGAATTTTACGCGCTGCATCCATCTGGCAGGAGTATGTCTCATGATAGATCGGTTCTTATCGCTGGTCAAACCACAATCCGCGTCCGCCCATCCCCAGAATCTTGACCGTATCCTCTGGCAGGGTAAGCTTGGGCCCGCTTTCTGGACGATTTCCAGCCTGATCTCCATTACCGTGAACGTGATCCTGATCGTCATCCTGATCACCGTGGGCCGGCAGTTAATCGGTTTGAAAAACCTGGTTTCCGACCAGTTGATCGGGGGCCTGCACCAGAACTTCGTCAAGATGGATCAGGCCCACATCCGCACCACGATTACGGTCGATGATACGATTCAGGTGAACGATTCGATCCCGGTAGTGTTTGACCTGCCGCTGCAGCAGAACACGCAGGTTGTTCTGACAGAGGATACGCCGGTTAAAAAGGCTCAGGTTTATCTGAACGGGGTATCCGTCCCCACCGATATCGTACTGCGCAAGGGCACGGCTTTGAATGTTGCCCTGAACCTCACCGTACCGGTTAACCAGACGATCCCCGTCGTTCTGGATGTTCCTGTCCATCTGGAGGTCCCCGTCGATATCGCCCTCGACCAGACCGAGCTGCACGAACCCTTCACCGGTTTACAGGCTGTTGTTTCCCCTTATCAGGAGCTGCTCTCCGGCCTGCCCAGTTCCTGGGAAGAAACGCCGCTCTGCGGCTCACAGCCGGGGCTGCTGTGTGACTGGCTGAACGGCGAGGTAAGGTAAAATAGAGTATCACCCCCGGATCAGGACCAGACAGCCGGGACCACCGCCTGCAGTTTCGCAGCGATATCAAGAGGTAAGAAGTACCGTACGGGGAACTGATGTCGGATGCCATAACGAGAATACACCTCTCAAACGGCCTGCTTGTTCTGTTAAAAGAAATACACACTGCCCCTATCATCAGCCACTGGATCTGGTACCGGGTGGGTTCACGCAACGAGATCCCTGGTTATACGGGGATCTCCCACTGGGTTGAGCACATGCAGTTTAAGGGCACGCCCCAGTTCCCGGCGGGCGTCCTGGACCGTGAGATCTCGCGCCAGGGGGGCTACTGGAACGCGTTCACTCATCTCGATTGGACCACCTACTTTGAGACCCTGCCAGTAGACAAGATTGATCTGGCCCTGCGGTTAGAGGCGGACCGGATGACCAACAGCCTTTTCACTGAGGAAGATGTCGCCTCCGAGCGCACAGTGATCATCTCGGAGCGGCAGGGCAATGAAAACGAACCGCTCTTTCGCCTCAGTGAAGAAGTACAGGCCGCAGCCTTCCGCGTCAGTCCCTACCATCACGAGGTCATCGGAGACATGGTGGACCTGTACCACATCCAGCGTGATGACCTCTACCAGCACTACCGGCGCTATTATGTGCCCAATAACGCCGTACTGGCCGTTGCGGGTGACTTCGACACCCCTGCCATGCTGGAGCGCATACGCAAGCTGTACGAACCCATACCGGCCGGCGAAGTGCCGCCCAGTCCGAACCGCCCTGAGCCAGAGCAGAACGGTGAGCGCAGGGTGACGGTGGAGGGCCCCGGTGATACCACGTATATCCAGGTCAGCTACCATGCGCCGGCCGCCTCCGATCCCGACTTTTACCCTTACACGGTGCTCGACAGCCTGCTGACCGGCCCCAACAACTTAAACCTGTTCGGGGGCGGCATCTCTAATAAGACCTCTCGCCTGTATGAAGCGCTGGTGGACCGGGAACTGGCGGTCAGCATTTCGGGCGGTCTGCAGGCCACCATCGACCCTTTCCTGCACACCATCCTCACGATCCCTCACCCGCAGCGCAGCCCTGATGAAGTGCTCGCTGCGCTGGATGAAGAAATCCTGCGCCTGCACCAGGAGCAGCCCTCCCCGGACGACCTGGCGCGCGCGGTGAAGCAGGCGCGTGCGCTCTTCGCTTATGGCAGTGAGAGCATCACCAACCAGGCGTACTGGCTGGGATTCAGCGAGATGTTTGCTTCGTACGACTGGTTTCTCACCTACCTGGACAACCTGGCCGCGGTGACCCCTGAGGACATCCAGCGTGTGGCCCAGAAATACCTGCGCCCGCAGAACCGGGTTGTGGGCATTTATCGGCCGGTTGAAAATGGAGCCGTACCAGAATGAACACTGCCGCCTCGAACAGCAAGCATTCGCTCCCCGGACCAGACGATATCACCCGTGTCGAGCTTCCGAACGGTATCACGGTGCTCAGCCGGGCGGCCTCCAGCAGCCAGACGGTGGTGATCAGCGGGTATGTGCGCGCCGGCGCACTGTCCGACCCGGATGAGAAGCTGGGGCTGGCGGACTTCACGGCTGCGGCACTGATGCGCGGCACGGAGCGGCGCAGCTTCAGCGAGATTTACGATGCGCTGGAATCATCTGGCGCCAGCCTTGGCATCAGCGCCGGCGTCCACACCACCAGCTTCCACGGCAAAGCTTTAGGGGAAGACCTGGATCTGCTGCTCCAGCTGCTGTTCGAAGCCCTGAGCCAGCCTGTGTTCCCTCCACAGCAGGTAGAACGCCTGCGCAGCCAGATTCTGACCGGCCTGGCGATCCGCGCTCAGGACACTGGCGAAATGGCCTCCCTGGCCTTCGACCGCATTGTGTTCGCCGGCCATCCTTACGGCCGGCCTCAGGATGGGCTTCCGGAGACGGTCAGCCGAATCACGCGGGAAGATCTGGTCGCGTTCCACCGCAGCAGCTTTGGCCCGAAAGGGATGGTGATTGCAGTGGTCGGCGCGGTAGATCCCGGACAGGCTGTGGAGAAGGTCGCCGCGGTGCTGGGCAGCTGGGAAAATCCTGATCAGGATGAACCGCCAGCCCTGCCGCCTGTACGCGAGCTGAATGGGACGGTGGAGGAGAAGGTGACTCTGCCGGGTAAGTCGCAGGCTGATATCATCCTGGGCGCGCTGGGCCCGGAGCGCCGCTCGGCGGACTATATGGCTGCCTCCCTGGGCAACAATATCCTTGGCCAGTTTGGTATGATGGGGCGCATCGGGCAGAGTGTGCGCGAAAAGGCCGGCCTGGCCTATTATGCCAGCAGCAGCCTGGCGGCCGGCCTGGGGCCCGGTGTATGGTATGTCTCCGCAGGAGTGGACCCGGCGAACGTACCGCGCGCGATCGACCTCATCCGGGCTGAGATCCGCCGCTTCGTTAGCGATAAGGTGAGCCCTGAAGAACTGCAGGACAGCCAGGAAAACTATATTGGCCGGCTGCCGCTCTCGCTCGAGTCGAACGCCGGGGTTGCCAGCGCGCTTGTGAATCTGGAACGCTACCAGCTCGGACTGGATTATTATCGAAATTATGAACAGATGGTCCGCTCCGTCACCCCCGAGGACATTCTGGAGACGGCGCGCCGCTATCTGGATCCGGACCGGCTGGCCGTCGCCATTGCGGGGCCCTGACACACCATGCTCGCCACCGGAATTGACATGATCGAAATTGAACGCTTCCAGGGGGCTCTAAATCGTCATGGAGACCGCCTGCTGCAGCGTATATTCACCGGGATGGAGCTTGCCGAAGTCGGGCACAAACCCGCTTCACTGGCCGCCCGGTTTGCCGCCAAAGAAGCCGCTGCTAAAGCCCTGGGAACCGGGATCGGCCCGGTGGCGTGGAAAGAAATCGAAATCCGGCGCGGCCCGGCTGGCGAGCCTGTGCTGCGGCTCCACGGTTCGGCGGCCCGCCTGGCTGCAGAGCGCCAGCTGCACACCTGGTCGGTGAGCATCAGCCATTCGCAAACCCATGCCATTGCGATGGTGGTCGCCCTGGGGGATGGTCAGGAGGCGCGTTCCACATCCGGCACTGCATCCTGAGCGGTATTAATCATAGACGTCTGCTGCAGATTTCAGGGCGGAATTAACAGCTCCATAACCACAATCAACGTAGAAAGCGAAAGGAGAAGGGGACATGAATCGCTTATTTCGTCGTTTGCTGGTCGCATTCCTGGGCGTGTTCCTGCTCGGGATCATCCTGATTGCGGTGGCCGGCTTTCTGGCGGTACGGCGTTCTTTTCCTCAGGTGGATGGTGAAATCCAGATCGATGGACTGCACGGACCGGTAGAAATCTACCGGGACGCTTACGGCGTGCCCCATATTTACGCCAGCACCACTGCGGATCTGTTTTTTGCGCAGGGATATGTACATGCCCAGGACCGCTTCTGGCAAATGGATTTCTGGCGCCACCTGAGCGGTGGCCGCCTCTCCGAGATGTTTGGTGAATCGCAGGTTGAAACGGACATGTTCCTGCGCACTTTGGGCTGGGCGCGGGTCGCTGAGCAGGAATGGGAGATGGCAGACGAGTACAGCCGCGAGATCCTGCAGGCCTATGCCGATGGCGTAAACGCATATCTGGCCGGGCGCCAGGGGACGGCCCTCAGCCTGGAGTACGGCATCCTGGGTTTGCTCTCTCCCGATTACCAGGTCGAGCCCTGGCACCCCGTCCACACACTCGCCTGGGCAAAGGTAATGGCCTGGGACCTGGGCGATAATATGGACAGCGAGATCGAGAGAGCGCTGCTGCTGCGAGATTTCTCGGCCGAGCAGATGGCGGATCTCATACCTCCTTATCCGCAGGATACACCTGCGATCGTCAGCGGGAACGGCAGTCCCTCTTCAGACCTGGAAAACCAGGATGCACAAAGCGGTTCTTTGATTCCAACGGCTGCTCTTCCGCTGCTGACCCGGTTGGTACAGAAGACGGAGAGGATGGATGCCGTGATGGGCCCCCGGGGAACGGGCATTGGATCGAACAGCTGGGTGATTTCGGGCGAGCTGACCGAGACAGGGATGCCCCTGCTGGCCAACGATCCGCACCTGGGTGTGCAGATGCCTTCGATCTGGTATGAAGTGGGCCTGCACTGCAGCCCCAAAAATGAAGCCTGCCCTTATCAGGTCACCGGATTTTCCTTTGCAGGGGCGCCAGGCGTCATCATCGGTCACAACGACCGCATCGCCTGGGGTTTCACCAACGTGGGGCCCGATGTCCAGGATCTTTATATCGAGAAAATCAACCCGAACAACCCGCACCAGTATGAGTTCAACGGTGAATGGGTGTCTATGGAAATCGTGGAGGAGACCATCCGCGTTGCCGGAGCAGACCCGGTGCCGCTGGAGGTGCGCTACACCCGTCATGGTCCCATCATTTCCGACACCTACGGCCCGCTGGAAGACCTTGACCAGGAGTCGGGATTGGATCTGCCGCAGCCGTACGCGCTGGCGCTGCGCTGGACGGCGCTCGATCCATCATCGATTTTCCTCGCTGTCCTGGAAATTAACCGGGCTCAGAACTGGGATGAATTCCGCCGCGCGGCAGAGAAGTTCCAGGTTCCTTCCCAGAATATGGTCTATGCCGATGTGGACGGTAATATCGGTTACCAGATGCCGGGCAGTATCCCTGTGCGGGAAAACGGTGATGGCACGCTTCCCGTTCCGGGCTGGACCGGTGATTACGAATGGACCGGCTTTATCCCATTTGATGAACTCCCCTCACTGTTTAATCCCCCTGAAGGTTACATTGTCACCGCCAACAATGCGGTGGTGGGTCCAGATTACCCATATTTGATCAGCCGTGAGTGGGATTACGGCGATCGCGCCCGGCGCATCATTGAGATGATCGAGCAGAGCCCCGGGCCGGTGGGGCTGGAATACGTGCAGCAAATGCAGGGCGACAATAAAAACCTGAAAGCCGAACGGCTGGTGCCGGTGCTGCTGGAAATCTCGCTTCAGGACGAGCGTCTGGCTGAGGCGCGTGCCCTGCTGGAAGATTGGGATTACCAGAACCATATGGATTCGGCTGCTGCAGCCCTGTTCGAAGTTTTCTGGAGACATTTGCTGGCCGAAACCTACCACGATAACCTGATCGAGGATCTGTGGCCGGATGGCGGCGGGCGCTGGGCCGCCGCCATGGATCGCCTGGTGGAGCGCCCCGAAGCGGCCTGGTGGGATCAGCAGGCGACAGAGGAACAGGAAACCAGGGACGACATTTTCCGCCGGGCGCTGGAGCGCGCCGTGGATGAGCTGGAGTCCGCTCAGGGTAGAGATCCGCAAAGGTGGAAGTGGGGGAACCTGCACCAGGTCACTTTTGCGCATGCAGCTCTGGGGGGCGAAGCCAGCCCAGGGCCAATCCGGGCACTCTTCAACCGGGGGCCGTTTTCCGTCTCTGGCGGCAGCGCCATCGTCAACGCCACGGGATGGAATGCCGCTGAGGGCTACCAGGTCACCTCGCTGCCCTCCATGCGCATGATCGTGGACCTCGGCAGCCTGCAGAATTCGCTGGCGATCCACACAACCGGCCAGTCGGGCCACGCCTATCACCCGCACTACATCGACATGGCCCGACCCTGGCAGCAAATCGAATACCACCCTATGCACTGGGAGCGCCAGGCTGTGGAAGCTGCGGCGGAAAGTTATTTGCGCTTGATCCCCTGAACGGTGGATGGGGCGTAATAAAACAGGGCCGGTTCAGGTGAACCGGCCCTGTGCTTTAACGGGCAGTCGAATTAGTATTCGGGTTCTGTGCTGGATGGGCGCATTTTCTCTTTTGCCACCTCGTATACGGCCGGCAGCACCGAAATCAGGATGATGGCGATGACGACAAAACTAAAATTGTCTTTGACGAAGGGCAGATTCCCGAAGAAATAGCCGCCCAAGACGAAAATCGTCACCCACAGAACGCCGCCCACCAGGTTGTAGGTGATGAAGTGCAGGTAGCTCATGCGGCCAATGCCGGCCACAAAAGGGGCAAAGGTGCGCACAATGGGAACGAAGCGAGCGATGATAATCGTTTTGCCCCCGTGCTTCTCATAGAAAGCGTGGGTGCGGTCCAGGTATTCTTTTTTTAGAAAGCGGATATTTCCGCTGAAAGCACGTGGTCCGACGTAGTGACCGATCCAGTAGTTGGCCGTATCGCCCAGGAATGCTGCGGCGATCAGCAAGAAATATAAAAAGACGACATTCAGGGGGGAGCCCAGCGCCGGAGAGGCGAAGGTCCCGGCTGCAAAGAGCAGAGAGTCTCCCGGGAGGAAGGGCGTAACAACCAGACCGGTTTCCATAAAGATGATCATAAACAATAAGAAATAGGTCAGGTTACCGTAGTTCGAGATAACCACACTGAGATGCTCGTCCAGGTGCAGAAACAGGTCGATCAGATAAGCAATGATTTCCATGGGTTCTCCACGTACTCTCGCGGTTTCTATTCCCCCGGTCTACGATGCCAGAGGTCGAAATACTGCGAGATTATAGCACAGCATCCTGGGGCCCGGGCGTGAGCTGCATGTTCTGCTCGCTACGCAGCTTCCGGTTGGAGCGCAGTAGCACGTAAAAAGTGCCCAGGGTAAGCAGCACCAGGGCAACGGGTGCGATCGCTCCCAGCCGTTCGACGACAGGGATAGGGGCTTCTCCGGCCGCATCCAGCAGCACAGAGAACGATCCCATGACGGTCAGCGCATTCCAGATGCCGTGGACGGCTGCTGCAGTCAGGTATGCGGCGAGAAACACCCCAAAGCGTCGTTTCTGCCATGCAGTGGCGATCGCCCAGCCGGTCAGACCGGTGGTGAAAATATGGACGATCGCGGTTCCCATACGGGCGACGACAAGCAGCAGCCAATCTTCGCCTGTGGTTGTCAGAGCCAGGCTTTCGAACAGGGCGTATCCGGCCCCGCTGATCAGGCCGGCTGCGAAACCTGCGGCGGGCGTGAGATTGCGCCCCAGCAGCAGCCAGACTCCAACCGGCTTGATTAATTCTTCGATCAGCGGGACCAGCAGCGCGGTGAAGCTCAAAGCACCGGCCAGCACCAGCGGATGCGCCAGATAAGGGCCTATCAGTTCGATGGCCTGCTCCGGATCAATTTCGGTGTACTGAAACTTGCTCGCCAGTGATTCCAGCTCGGTGACAATCTCCGGCTGGCTGGCAACCCACAAGACAGCCAGCACGATAAAGGCGACCAGCACTATCATTTCAAGCAGCAGGATGACCACGGGGCCCAGGACAAGCCCGCTGGCAAAGACTCCCCAGGCGCGCTGGTTTGAGCCAGGCGGCAGCCCCTGCAGGCCCATGAGTAGAAACCACAGCACCGGCAGCCCCACCGCCAGGATGTGGAAAGGCGGCAGAAGCATCCAGGTGAACTCAAGGCTTTTAGAAATCAGGTAGCCGGCCAGCAGTACGACCGGAAGCGCCACCAGGGGCAGCACGCGCAGAAACGATGGCCCTGTTCCGGCGGGTGAAGATGGACGTCCGATCAGCCGCTGGAAAGAATAAAAAGTCGATGGCAGCACGAGCAGCCCGGTTACAGCCAGCGCCGTTCCCGTAATCAGGAGCGGCATTCCGGACAGGGGTGAATCCTGCGGGAAGAAGCCCTCCACAAGCGCCACGCCAATCAACAGCAGGGCCAGAAAGCCCAGCACAGCAATGGCCAGCGCGCTGAGGACGAACTGCAGCACCGTGAGCGTATCGCCCTTCATTTCTCCTCGATCGTGACCGATTCGATCCTGTCGCCTGGAGGCAGGGTCATGGACTGAGCCGGATCGCGGGGGGTCAATGATTCGGCGACTTCCATCCCGGAGATGACCCGGCCGAAAATCGTATAACCACCGTTCAGGTGAGGCGCCTCGCCGAGGGTGATGAAAAACTGGCTGCCGTTGGTGTCGGGCCCCGAATTGGCCATTGCCACCAGGCCCGCGGAGTCAAATTTCAGGTCTTCGGAGACCTCATTTTTGAAGGCGTACCCGGGTCCACCCAGGCCCGTCCCGCTGGGATCGCCGCCCTGTGCGACAAACCCTGGAATCACACGGTGGAAGGTCACCCCATCAAACCAGCCTTCGCGCGCCAGGAAGACGAAGCTGTTGACCGCCAGCGGCGCCACATCGGGCAGCAGCTCAATCACGATATCGCCTTTCTCGGTGTGCAGGGTTGCAATATAGGTTCTGGCGGGATCAATTTCCATCGGAGGACAGGCGGAATACTGCCGCTTTTCCAGCAGGATCATCTTAATGATGGCGTCCAGGTTGCCGTAGCTGATGGGGCCGTTGTAGTACTGGTCGTTGATCAGCAGGAAGGGCGTGCCGGGAATACCGATGGAAGAGTTCCGCTCCCAGGCTTCCTGTGCTCTGGCGGCGAGTTCTTCGCTGTTCAGGTCCTCTGAGAACTTCTCGACATCCAGATCCAGCTCGCCGGCGCTCTCGATCACCCAGCTGGTGAACTCCTCGATCGAAAATCCTGACCATTCCTGCTGGTTTTCGAAGAGCAGGTCGTGCATTTCCCAGAACTTGCCCTGCTCTCCGGCAGCGTCCGCAGCCTGGGCGGAGAGTGCAGCTTTGTCGTGAATGGAAACCAGCGGATAGTGGCGGAAGGCCACCCGCAGGTCCTCCGGATACTGCGCCTGAAGTTCCTTCAGGATCGGCGCCAGCTGTGCGCAGTAGGGGCATTGAAAGTCGCTGTATTCGACGAAGGTGACATAAGCGCTGTCTGGCCCGCTCACCCAGTCGGCTTCACTGACGGGAGGAAAGATCGACTCCTGAGTGGCGTCAGGCGTTGAGCGAACGCTGGTGACGGTGCAGCCGGGTACCGCAGACCCTTCCTGGCTGACGGACGCTGTTTCAGCGGGTGCAGCTGTTTCCTCCACTGCAGGAGCGGGTGGGAGCGCTTCGGTCTGACTGGGTTCTTCGGTTAGGGCGGTGGGGGCGCAGGATGTAAGCAGCAGGACGACAAGGGTGATCAGGAGGGTATAACGTTTGACCATTCAATTTCCTTTTCGTGACCGGGTTGATGTGGTAACGGGCAGCGGCCGTCCGGAAAGCGTAAACTGCCGCTGTAGTCAGTATTCCCCCATTGTATCTTGAAAAATGCATGTCTTATTCACGGACTAATACCCGTACTGCGCCGCAGAAATTTCATTTTGCAGCGCTTCAAACGAATCCAGCCATGCGATTCGTTTGATGAATTCGGTGATCGAAGCGCTCTGTGCACGCAGCTCACGCACGGCGGCTCCAACGGGGTCTCCGCCATCCGCCCCGCCGCCTGTCGAATCGGCATAGGCCCCGTAGAAGGCAAAGTAGGCCTGGTTGAGCCGGCGAATATGGCGGTACCCGTGGTCCCAGAAAATGACCCGCCGGTTCTCCATATATTCTTCTGCTTCTTCGATTTTGCCTTCGGCTAATAGTTTATCCACCGTGATGCGCGTCTGGCGCATTTCCGCAGTGAAGTCAAAAACCGGGGCATCCGAGGGGGTGGGGTCATTCCGGACAGGGGCGGCGCTGGCAGCGGGATGCTCTTCGGGCAGCAGCTCGGGATAATAACGGGCGATGAACAGCCTGCCGATCTCTTTTCCGGCGATGGATGCCGCAGTCTCATTCATGATGCGCAGCTCAGGGCTGGCGTAATAGCTGGCTCCCAGTGGGCGCAGTGTAAAGTAGTTGTGCACCCATTCATGCGCCACTGTCTCGGCCAGCCAGACTAGATCGCTGGTCTGCGAGATCATCGAGGGATATACACCTACGCCCCCGATCGGGACCACTAGCGAGGAGACATCCGCGCTGCTTTCGATCAGCTTTTCCAGATTAACCTGTTCGTCCAGCGGGATTTCCGGCAGGAGCGAGATGTCGGCTTCCTGGCGAATCACCTCGCGCGGCGATATGATCAGCGCCAGCGGTAGGGATGTGCTGTGAAAGAGGACGGGCGGAACGGTCTGACCGGCGCTGGTCAGACCCAGGCTGGCAAGCACCTCGCTCATCTGCTGTTCGATCAGGGCTTCCACGACTGGCTCCAGCTCGGCTTCTCGCTCACGCAGGGTGCGCAGCTGCTCACGAAGGGCCTCCGACGCTTCTTCCGGATTGGGGATGTTCGGATCGGAATATACCTGGTTCAGCGAGCTCTCCACCTGGTAAATGCGGACAACCAGCTCCCGGTACTCGGAGACGATCTGCGGATACAGCCCGGGTTTGAGATAGGCTGCCGGTTTCGTGGCGTATGTGCGCAGTTTGAGGCCCAGGTTATCCAGCATCCAGCTCACGTAGTCGAACTCGATGCCGCGTGTGTACGATCGTATGCGGTCGACACGATCTTCTGCATGGGTCACACTGCTGCACAGCAGCAGCATTGAAGCAAGCACAACGATTAAGTTTTTGAAGAAGCGTGGGGTGGGGAGAAAGGATATCATCGTGCCGTCTTCATTTTACCATGCCGGATTTCGGATTGCACTCGTGCTATAATGCTTGCCAGGCGTCGCATTCCTTGTATTATTGTAAGTGGATTCCGGCGAATAGAATGTCGACCGGCATTTTGTACAGCCGGTTTCTGTCTGGCTGGAAGAGGCCGGTTTCCTTCGATGTAAATAATACCCGGCCTGTGAACAGGTTTTCCCGGGCGCGCAGGCTGGTAAATGGGGTGTTGAGGACCAGATGAATTTCTTGATCACAGGTGCAGCCGGATTTTTAGGTTCTGCACTGGCCAACAGGCTGGCGCGTGAAGGTCACCAGGTGCGCGGTCTGGACGACCTGTCCACCGGCAATCCTCAAGCGCTGTCCCCTGAAGTGCTGTTTACGCGCGGGGACGTCAACGACCGGCCCAAATTGTGGACCCTGCTGCAGGACGTGGACTGTGTATATCACCTGGCGGCGCGGGTTGCCGTACCTGAATCCATCCTGTATCCACGCGAATATAATGCCACCAACGTCGGTGGTACGGTAAGCCTGATGGAAGCCATGCGGGATGTCGGTGTGCGCCGTGTGGTCTTTACCTCTTCAGGTGCGGTGTACGGCGACCAGCAGGAGCAGCCGCTTTCCGAAGACGCGCGGCCGAACCCCCGCTCGCCTTACGCCGTCTCAAAGCTGGCTGCGGAATATTACGTGCGCACCATTGGGGACCTCTGGGGGATTGAAACGGTGAGCCTGCGGATTTTCAACGTTTACGGACCCGGCCAGCACCTGCCCCCATCTCACCCGCCGGTGATCCCCAACTTCCTGCGTCAGGCGATGCGCGATGGTACGATTGTGGTCCATGGGGATGGCAGCCAGACCCGCGATTATGTGTTCCTCGACGATGTGGTCTCGGCAATGGTGGCGGCTGCGACCGCTCCCGACATCGGTCAGCGGGTCATCAATATCGGCAGCGGCCAGGAGACCAGTGTGCGCGAACTGGTGCGCATAATCCTGGATATCACCGGCTCGAAAGCCGAGATCATCAACAATCCCCGCAACGATCCAGGGGTCTCGCGTATGCGAGCGGATATCCGCCTGGCACAGGAGAAGCTGAATTATTACCCCCAGGTATCCCTTGAAACGGGACTGAGGCTCACTCTGGAGCGTGATCCGCGCTTCAAAGGAGAGCGGCCGGCCAGGTCTGCCCAGCGCGGCTGACCGGACCCGTGGAACTGACTCGTACATCACCTTTAACCCAGCATTCAATCGACCCAGGGTGGAGTTATGCCTGCTGCACTGCTCTCTGTTTACGATAAGGAAGGCCTGGTTGAATTTGCCCGCGGCCTGGTGGATCTGGGCTGGCGCCTGCTCGCCTCGGGTGGGACTGCCCGTATGCTGCGCGCGCATGAACTACCGGTTACGGAGATTACAGATTATACGGGCACCCCGGAGGTGCTCAGCGGGCGCGTCAAGACCCTCCATCCGGCGATCCATGCCGGGCTACTGGCCCGCCCGGCCGCAGAAGACCTGCAGGAACTGGAAGCACAGGGCTGGGAACCGATTGACCTGGTGGCGGTCAACCTCTACCCCTTTGAAAAGGTTGCTGCAGATCCACAGGCCGGGCTGGAGGAGATCATCGAAAATATCGATATCGGCGGGGTGACATTAATCCGGGCGGCAGCCAAGAACCATGCGCGGGTGACGCTGGTGAGTGACCCGGCCGATTACATGCCTGTGCTGGCGGAGCTGCAAGCGGGGGGCACATCGCTGGAAACTCGCCGCCGCCTGGCGGTGAAGGGCTTCTCCGTCACCGCCAGGTACGATGCCGCTATCCACGCCCACTTGCTCAAGCGCTTTTCCCCGGCAGAAGAAGAGGAAAATGTAACTGCTCCCCTGCATCTCGAGTTGTTCCCGGTCAGTGAACTGCGCTACGGAGAGAATCCACACCAGCAGGCTGTGCTCTACAGCTACCAGCCCGGTACGGGCCCGCTGGGCGGCCGGCTTTTGCAGGGCAAAGCCCTTTCCTACAATAACCTGTTAGATCTGGACGCTGCCTGGCGCGCTGCGGTCTCTTTTGATCGCCCCACTCTGTGCATCGTAAAGCACCTTTCACCCTGCGGGCTGGCCTCTGCAGACAGCCTGGCCGAGGCCTACCCGCTTGCACTGGCTTCCGATCCGGTTTCCGCTTTTGGCGGCGTGATTGCCGCTAACCGGCCTTTTGACGAAGCCGCTGCCCGGGCGCTGGGAGATCTATTCATCGAATGCATCGCTGCGCCCGGTTTTAGCGCTGGGGCCCTGCAGATCCTGGCGTCGCGCAAGAACCTGCGCCTGCTCTCGATGCCGGACACGAATGTTGGACCGGACTTCGAGCTGCGCTCGGTTAACCAGGGCATCCTGCGTCAATCGCTGGATCTGGGCGACCCTCCGGAGACGGAGTGGCGCGTGGTAACCAGACGCAGCCCCACCGAAGCAGAATGGACCGCGCTGCGCTTCGCCTGGAAAGCCTGCCAGCATGTGCGTTCGAACGCCATCGTTTTCTGTGCCGGTGAGGCCACCGTCGGGATTGGCGGCGGGCAGCCGAACCGCGTCGACTGCGTGCGGATCGCCGCGCAGCGGGCCGGGGAGCGTGCGCGCGGCGCAGTGATGGCATCTGACGCCTTCTTCCCCTTCCCCGATTCGGTTGAAGAAGCTGCGCGTGCCGGCATTCGCGCCATAATCGCCCCGGGTGGGTCTGTTCGTGATGAACAGGCTGTAGCCGCGGCGGACCACCACGACATCGCCATGGTATTTACCGGCGTGAGGCATTTCCGGCATTAATGATGGCGAGGCGCTTACCACGAGACTTTTTTAACCGGCCTGCCCTCGAGGTCGCCCGAGACCTGCTGGGCATGCGTCTGGTTCGCCTGGAAAACGGACAGCGGCTGGCAGGGACGATCCGTGAGGTAGAAGCATATGGGGGCGAGGAAGACCTGGGCTGTCACTGCCGGGCGGGGAGAACCCCGCGCACACGGGTGATGTATGGACCGCCGGGTCACGCTTACGTTTATTTCACATACGGTATGCACTGGATGCTTAATTTTGTGGTCGATGCTGAGGACTCTCCGGCAGCCGTGTTGATCCGGGCAATCGCGCCGCTGGAGGGGCTGGACTTAATCGCTGCACGCCGCAGCGGCCAGAAACCCGAACGCTGGACCGATGGGCCGGCCAAGATCTGTCAGGCGCTGAACATTGACGGCAGTCTGAATGGCGCCGACCTATGTGCTCCCGATGCGGTGCTGTTCGTTGAAGAAGGTGAATTCATCCCCGACATCTGCGTCACTCGGGGCCCGCGCGTGGGTTTATATAGTGTGCCAGAACCATGGAAAAGCATTCCCTGGCGCTTTCTGGTCACGGGTGGCTGAAAATTTGACCTCTGGCAGAGGCCGGTAAACCGGAACCGCCGGAACGAATTCATAACCATTACGGGAGGAAACAATGGGTTTGCTGGATGGAAAAACAGCGATAATTTTCGGCGTGGCGAACGAACGCTCGATTGCCTGGGGAATCACAAAAGCATTCCACGAGCAGGGAGCGCGCATTGGCATCAGTTATGCCGGCGAAGTGATGGAAAAAAGAGCCCGGCCGTTAGCCGAATCGATCGGCTGTGATTTCTTTGAACCCTGCGACGTGCAGGACGATGATCAGATCCAGCGGATCGCCGATCGAGCAAAAGAGGCATTTGGCAGTGTAGACATTCTGGTGCATGCGATTGGTCACGCCAAACGGGATGAGCTCAGCGGCCCTTATTACAACACCAGCCGCGCCGGCTTTCATCTGGCGATGGACATCAGCGTGTATTCGTTTACGGCGCTGGCGCGGGTCTTCCAGCCCCTGCTGCGCCCGGGTGGATCGCTGCTGACGCTTACCTACTATGGCTCAGAGAAGGTTTCACCCAACTACAACGTAATGGGCGTGGCGAAAGCGGCTCTGGAGGCTTCGGTGCGCTACCTGGCTCACGATTTTGGCCCCCAGGGCGTGCGCGTGAACGCCATCTCGGCCGGCCCGATCCGCACGCTGGCAGCTGCCGGTGTTACCGGTTTTAAGGATATGTACCGTCACTTCGCGGAGATTACCCCCCTGCGCCAGAATGTCACCATTGAAGATGTCGGTGGAGCGGCGCTCTTCCTGTGTTCTGATCTGGCGGCCAAAACAACCGGCGAGGTGCTCTACGTCGATTCCGGGTACAATATCCTCGGATATTTCGACACGCCGGAGTAAAAACCTTTATGTTTCGTAAACGCGAAGAAACCTCTCGTCCTCCCGTTACTGCTGCAGCCGTACCTGCCGAAAGGGTAACTTCCGTCCTGGGTCCGGGCATCACCTGGAAGGGAAACCTGAGCGGAACCGGGGGGGTGCGTATTGAGGGCGCGTTCGAAGGCGGGATCACCCTGCAGGGCATGCTGGTTGTCGGTGAAACAGGGCGTGTGACCTGCGATCATCTGCGCGCCAGGGTGGTTGTGGTCGCCGGATCGGTGCGCGGGGATATCACCGCCGAAAAAGTAGAGATCCGGGCCACCGGACGCGTATGGGGAAACGTTGTTACAGCGGCTTTTTCCACAGAAGAGGGGGCTTTCCTGCGCGGTCAGATTACGATGGAAGACCGGGTGGATATCGGCGTGCCAGAAGCTGCGGGAGAAGAACCCGCGGAAGAATCACCCGGGCTGGAAAATCAGGAAGAAGTGGAAGGCTGATCCTGAGGCGAGTTTGTGCTGTAAAAAAGAAGGGCGGTTTGAACCGCCCTTTTTATTTTCGGTTGGGGATTGCCTCTCTGGCCAGCCGGTCAACGCGCTCATTATCGCGATTGCCGGCATGGCCGCGCACCCAATGCCAGGAGATCTGATGGGTTTGCAGAGCAGAATCCAGCGCCTGCCACAGGTCGATATTCGCCAGAGCGCCGTCTTTCCGCTTCCAGTTGCGTTTGCGCCACCCGGGCAGCCATTCGGTGATCCCCCGTTTCAAATACTCAGAATCTGTATATAGTTTTACCCGGCAGGGTCGTTTGAGCGCCTGGAGGGCCCGAACGGCTGCAGTCAGCTCCATGCGGTTGTTGGTCGTCTGTTTTTCCGAGCCTGTGAGCACCTTTTCCTGGTCGCCGGCGCGCAGCAGTGCGGCCCAGCCGCCAGGGCCCGGGTTGGGGCTGCAGGCTCCATCGGTATAAATCGTTACTTCTGGTAAATCATTCATCGATACCCTCGTGAATATCGGCTGCAGTTTCATCCAGGAGTTCGACGAGCGCGGGCACCTGCGGCAGTGTGAAGTAATAACGGAACAACTGGGTTCCGGCATCGAAAACGGCCCAGCGGACCGTTTCCCAGGATGCCAGGTGTGGTTCGTTCTGGCCCAGGGGAGCCAGGCGCGCGGCTTCCTGCCAGGCAGCTGGCATCGACCCTTCCAGCAGAGCCATCTCCGTCGCGCGCACCGGCAGCGACCCGCCGGCCTGTACCAGCTGCGCGTGGTTGGCCGGGCTCAACAGCCATTTGATGAACAGCCACCCGGCCGTTTCCTGCTCTGTGGTGGAAGAGAAAAGGACCACTACCGGTCCAAAAATGCTGATCCCCGGGCTGCCGCTTTCAGCAGCCGGGAAGGGGATCACCGTCCATTCATCTTCGTTCTGCTCTCTGGTCAATGCTTCCTGCTGGTAGCGGACTCCGGTTACGCTTCCTGCGCTGAACAGTCCCTGGCGGACGGCGAAGCTGCCCTCGGGCGTATGCCCTTCATCAAGCACCCAGGCACAGCCGGCATCATACAGTTCTCGTAAAAAGGTGAAGGCGCTTTCCACCTCCGGGGTGTTGAAGTCGTAACCGCTCTCGTCAGGGGCTACGCTGCCGCCGAAAGCCGCGATCCATCCCAGCAGCGGAGAGTAATCGCTGGTCAGGATATACCCTCCCAGGGCGTCATTTGCCGGGTCTTCATCGCTGTACAGCGACCGGTTTGCTGCGCAGGCCTGCTCTCTAAACTCTTCAATGGTGGAGGGCGGCTGGCCAAAGCCCAGTTCCTGTGCCCAGGATTTGTTGTAGTACAGCACCGCGCCGTTGGGCAGAGCCGGGAGGCTGAAGCGTTCTTTACCCCCGCTCAGCAGCCCCTGTTCCCAGAAAACGGGATAAAAGTCTTCCTGTTCTTCACCGGAAAATCCAAAATTGGGGTCCAGGGCATAGGTGTTCAGGTCCGCCAGCTCTCTGGCATCCCTCCAGGACTGCACCTGGAAAGGTTCAGCGGATGCCAGGTCGAGTGCACCGGCATTCTCTGCGGACCGGACTGCTTCATCCAGATTGTCCTTGTACACCGCCTGAACCTGAATGCCCCATTCGTTTTCCGCATTAAAGGTCTCCACCAGGGCGTTTAACCGTTCCTGCAGCGGGGGAGACCAGGAGTGCCAGAACCGGACGGTGCGGCCCTGCAGTGCGGACGGATCCACCTCCAGGGTGGGGGCCGGCGGTATTTCTGGAGTGGGCGAGGCTGCCGGGGTGGGGGTATGCGCCGCCGGTGCCGTGCTGGAGAGAGCTGGCGTTTCTGTTGCCTGGTCTGGTACGGAAATGGGGGTGAAAAGCTGAATCTGGTCGCAGGCGGCCAGCAGCATTACCCCGGTTAGCAGCAGGACCAGGCTGATGAAGGCGGAGCGGGGGATATGGAAACGGCGGAAAATTTTTAAATCCATTCTGATGAAAACATACCTTCAAATATGGTCGATTTGAGAATATAGTTTATCATCACTGGGTATCGGAATACGATTCCTTTATGCCTGTTCCATTCGACAGAAACGTTAACAGAATATTTAATCCGCCTTAAAAACCTTGTGATATCCTTGAACCCAGGAGTGCTGTACAAACGGCTTCGGATCAGCGTTTGTTGACCGGTATCCACGCCTGCACTCGCCCATCCTTAAAAAATTTTTGGGTGTGGTGGTTTTGATTTATAATGTAGAGCAGGGCGCCTTAACGGATGCTTAATCAGCCGTGTGGTACCCTGAAAATATGTCTCATTTTCTGAGACCCGAGGAGGATTGTCTTGGCGAGCACCCCCTTGCCTCAGACGGGTATCCATAAATCGCCACGCAGGCGTCTACGTTGGGCTGATCTTCGCGAACATCTTACCGGTTACCTTTTTATCCTTCCAGCAGTATTAATCATCGCCATTTTTGGCTTCTTTCCGATCGGTTACGCAGTTTATATGAGCACTTTCCGCTGGAGAGTTGTGAAAAGTGCCTTTATCGGTTTAGACAACTATCATAAAGCACTGGGTGACTGGTTGGGGGCGTTTCTCTTTGCAGGCGGATTTGTACTGCTTTTTGTTACCTATCTCCTCTGGAGCAAGTCGACTGAAATACACGAGAACCGTAAATGGATCCTGCGGATCATCGCTCTGCTCGTCCTGGCAGCCGGATTTGTGGCCATTTCTAACGGGTGGGAGCGGATGATCGCCGAAGGGGACGATGACTTTCTTCATTCGCTTCCCATCACGTTATTCTATGCGTTGGGGACCGTCCCCGCAGAGCTTATTCTGGCACTCCTGCTCGCCTATATTCTCTTTCAGAAGATCCGGGGGCAGGAGTTTTTTCGTATGCTGTACTTCCTGCCGTACATCACCCCGGTGGTGGCATCTGCGGTCGTATTCCGCACGATTTTCAGTCCGCGCGAATCTTCTCTGGCCAATATTATTCTCTCGTGGTTCGGCATCAAATCACAGGAATGGTTGTTTGAATCCGATCCGATCAACAATATCATCTTTGGTACCGAGCTACAGGGATTTCTGGCAGGCCCCAGTATGGCACTGGTGGCCATTATTTTGTTCGGCATCTGGACCTATGTTGGATACAACACGGTGATTTTCCTTGCGGGGTTGGGCTCGATTCCGCATGAGCTGTACGAGGCAGCCGAAATCGACGGCGCGAACCGCTGGCAGATTTTCCGCTACATCACCATCCCACTGCTCTCACCGATTACCTTCTACCTGGCAATCATCGCTTTTATCGGTACTTTCAAAGCGTTTAACCACATTTACGTCATGCGCGTCCCTTCAGCACAGGGCACCGTCGACGTGACCAGTGTGACCATCTTTCAGACCTTTTACCAGGCCAATCAGTACGGATATGCCGCAGCTCAGGCGGTTCTCCTGTTTCTTATCATTCTGGCGTTGACTTACGCGCAGAATAAGATCTTTGGCGAGAGGGTATTCTATGGCTGAGGGCGTGCGTGTAAGGGACCGCATTCACGAACGGGAACAAGTAAGTCCGGTTTTCCTGCGGCTGAAAAAGATCTCAAGCCGCATGGTCCTTTATTTGATATTGATTGCCGGCGCGGTGGTTGCCGTTCTGCCCTTCTTCTGGATGGTCTCCACATCTTTGATGACCCTGGGCGAGACAATCAACCGCCAGTGGTTACCGGCGTCTCCCCAGTTTGAGAATTATGTAGATGCCTGGACAGAGGCGCGATTTGCACAATATTTCTTAAACAGCGTGATTGTCACCCTGGTGACCATGGCGGGTCTGCTGTTCACCTCTGTTCTGGCGGGTTATGCATTCGGCCGTATCAAATTCTGGGGGCGCGATGTCATCTTCACGCTGCTGTTGAGCACCATGATGATCCCAGAGTCGGTCACCATGATCCCCAACTTTCTGATGATTCGTGGGGATATCATACCGCTCCCTGGGGGCTCCTGGCTCAACACTCTCCAGGCGCTGACGGTCCCCTTTATGGCAAATGCTTTCAGCATCTTCCTCCTGCGCCAGTTTTTCATCAAAATTCCGGACGAACTCTGGGATGCTGCCCGCATCGATGGGGCAGGCCATCTACGCTTTCTGGTCCAGATCGTCCTGCCGATCAGTAAGGCGCCAATCCTTACGGTCCTGATTTTTGGCTTCATCGGTTCGTGGAATGCATTCCTGTGGCCTCTGCTGGTGACGACCAACGCCACCTGGCGGCCTTTGATGGTGGGCCTGTGGACATTCGTCACCGAAGCCGGGCCTCAAACCCATCTGCTCATGGCAGGGGCTGTGATCACAGTGATCCCCATTCTGATCCTGTATTTCCTCACACAGAAGCAGTTTACCGAAGGGATTGCCACTACCGGATTGAAAGGCTAGAGCTTCAATTTGACGGGCGGCGGTCCCTGTTGTGGATCTATGATGATCCCGCCGGAATACAAAAAGTCGAACCAAAAGGAGGCAAAGCGAACAATTAAGGTCTTCTACTCTGCGCCAGAACAGTTTGTGAACACAACTTCAGACTGGAGGAGAATTTTCAATGAGTAAGAAATTCTGGTACACCTTTTTGGCAGTCTTAATGACTGCCTCGCTCGTGCTGGCGGCCTGCCAGGCTCAGCCGACGACCGCCCCCACCCAGGCGCCTGGGGCTCAGGAGCCTTCCGGGCAGGATGAACCGGGTGGAGAGGTAACGGAACCAGCCGGGGAGGAGCCGACAGCACCCGCTGGTGAAGGCGCATCTTACGATGATGTGGATCCCACTGGCCAGACGGTCATCTTCTGGCACCAGCACACCCAGTCTCGTGAAGATGCCCTGAACGAAATTGTTCAGGAGTTCAACGAGACGAATGAGTGGGGCATCACTGTGGTTGCCGAATATCAGGGCAGCTACGGCGACATCTTCAACAAGATGCTGGGTGTGCTCAACACGCCCGATGCGCCCAACCTGGTCGTGGCCTACCAGAACCAGGCAGCTACCTACCAGCTTGCCGACGCCCTGGTGGACATGAATCCGATGGTCAACAGCGAGAAGTGGGGTCTGTCTGAAGAGGAGCAGGCCGACTTCTTCCCGGGCTTCTGGGAACAGGACATCTTCCCGACCTACGGCAATGCCCGCCTGGGCTTTCCTCCCAACCGCTCGATGGAAATGCTGTATTACAACCTCGACTGGTTGAAGGAACTGGGCTTCGATGGTCCTCCCGAGACCCCTGAAGAATTCAAAGAGATGGCCTGCGCGGCTACCGAACAGCCCTTCAGCCGTGCGACCGCTCAGGGCAGCATTGGTTATGAGCTGAGCATCGATGCTTCGCGCTTCGCAAGCTGGACCTTTGCTTTTGGCGGTGATGTTTTCGATTACCACAACAGCGAGTTCACCTATAACAGCGAGGCTGCCGTTGCAGCGATGGAATTCCTGCAGGACCTGTTCGAGAGCGGCTGTGCTCGCCTGGTAACCGAAGCCTACGGCGACCAGACCAACTTCGGTGCCGGCGTCACCCTGTTCACGGTTGGTTCCAGCTCTGGTCTGCCCTTCTATGCTGAGGCCGTCAACAGCGGCGCGCAGTTCGAGTGGAGCGTTGGCGCGATCCCGCACACCACACCCGATCCTGTGATGAACATCTACGGCGCCAGCGTCAGCATCCCCAAGACCACACCGGAACAGGAACTGGCTGCCTGGTTGTTCGTAAAGTTCTACACCTCGCCTGAGATCCAGGCTCGCTGGGCAATGGCCAGTGAATACTTCCCGGTCCGCCAGAGCGTTGCTGCAGGGCTCGCGGATTACTTCGAGCAGAGCCCGGCTTATAAAGCCGCCTTCGACCTGCTGGAGTACGGTATCTTCGAGCCGCCGGTGCCTGGCTACGACTTCGTCCGCAACATTGTGGATGAGGCTATGGCTGCCATCGCTGACGGCGCCGATGTTGCTAAAACGCTGGACGACCTGGATGCAGAGGCTGACGAGATCCTGGACGAGCAGATGGATTCTCCGCTGCCGACCCCTGTTCCCACAGAGCCGCCTGAAGAAGAAGCTGCGGAGACTGAGGATATTGGTAATCTGGGCACCGAGGAGAATCCGATCATCTGGGCTTTCGTCCCCTCCGGTGAGATGGAGCGCGTGGCGGCCGGAGCCCAGGCTGTGGCTGACCTGATCTTCGAAGAGACCGGCCTGGTGATCGAGACCTTCGTCGCCACCGAATATGCCGGCGTGATCGAAGCTCTGTGCAGCGAGCCTGCTCAGGCGCACATCGCTTCTCTGAACACCTTCGGTTACATCACGGCTGCTGACCGCGGCTGCGTTGAGGCCGATCTGGTGGCCACCCGCCTTGGTGCACCTACATACGTGGGTCAGATCTTCGCCGGCGCCGATACAGGCATCGAATCCCTGGCCGACCTGGAAGGTAAAACCTTCTGCGCCGTCGACGAGCTGAGCACCAGCGGCTGGATCATCCCCAGCATCACGCTGCGCGCCGCCGGCATCGATCCCGATACGGATCTGGATGTGATCTTCGCCGGTTCGCATGACGCGGCCGTCTCCGGTGTTTACAGCGGACAGTGTGATGCCGGTTCGTCCTACGTGGATGCCCGCACCCGCATTGAGGGAGACTATCCGGACGTGATGGAGAAAGTGATCGTGATCGAGACATCCATCCAAATCCCCAATGACGGCGTGCAGTATCAGGTGAACCTGCCTCAGGCGCTGCGCGATCAGATTACGGCTGCTCTGCTGAAGATCGCCGAGACCCCCGAAGGCCAGGAAGCGCTTAACACCGCTTACCAGTGGGAAGGTCTGGAGGATATCGACGACAGCTTCTACGATCCTTTCCGCCAGGTCCTGGATGCGGCCGGAGTAAGTGCTGCGGACTTCTAATATCTGCTGGTTTCAAGGCTGGCGGTCAGGGCGGCCCCTGTGCCGCCAGCCATCGTTTTCATGCTGGTAGACTGGTGAATTCAGGCGGGAGGGCACTGTGATGTCCCCTCCCGCCTGTTTTGGGAGTGACATAGATGCTAGAGATACGCCACCTGACCAAAATTTACGACGATGGCACCGTGGCGCTCAAGGACGTCAGCTTTACGGTTCCCGATGGGGAATTCCTGGCGGTGATCGGCCTGAGCGGATCGGGAAAATCGACCCTGCTGCGCTGCATTAACCGGCTGATCGATCCCACCGAAGGGGAGATCATCTGGAATGGAGTGGACCTGGCCAGGCTGGAAGGCGCTGACCTGCGCCGCGCCCGCAGAAAGATCGGCATGGTGTTCCAGCAGTTCAATCTGGTGAAGCGCTCTTCGGTCATGACGAATGTGCTCGCCGGGCGGCTGGGCTACACATCCCCCTGGCGCAGCATCACCGGGCGTTTTTCCCAGGAGGATCGACGCCGGGCGATGCAGGCCATGGAGCGCCTGGGGATTGCCAATCAGGCGCATAAGCGCGCCGACGAACTCAGCGGCGGCCAGCAGCAGCGGGTTGGGATTGCCAGGGCTCTCATGCAGGAACCCGAGATGATCCTGGCCGATGAGCCGGTTGCCAGCCTGGATCCCGTCCTGGCTCACTCGATCCTGCAGCACCTGGAACGACTGAATCAGGAAGATCACATCACGGTGCTGTGCAGCCTGCACTATCTGGACCTTGTCCAGCGCTATGCGACCTCGGTGATCGGCCTGCGCGAAGGCCGGCTGGTCTACGAAGGCAGCCGGGAGGATATCCGCCGCATGACCGACGCAGAGTTTAAAGAAATCTACGGCGAAGAAGCAGAGCGTGTGGGCGACCTGGAAGGGAACATCCGGGCGAGCAAAGATGCGGATGATCTGTCGTCTGCTGAGGACCGGCAGAAGGCCCGTCTGGGAGGTGAACTGTGAACGCGGTTCAAGCTCAAAAACCAATTCGAGTCCCACCGTTGATTGCCGGCCTGGTTTCCGTGATCATCCCAGGGCTGGGGCATGCGTTGGTTGGCCGCGTGCGTCAGGGACTGCTGCTGCTGGCAAGCCTGGTCTCCGTGATCGGGCTGCTGGCCTGGCGTATCAGCATCGCAGGCCGCAGAATTGACAACTGGCCCGGGAAAATCCAGCGCTCCTTCGAACTGCATCCAATTCTGCTGGTGCTGAGCATCGGCACCGTTCTTCTGTATCTCTGGATTATTGTCGATGCCTATCTTTCGGCAAAACCTGATCGCAGGAGCACCACGGTATGGCTGTTCGCCCTGGTTACGCTGCTGTTTTTCGGCCTGGGCTGGCAGATTGGTGAGATCCAACCGGTGAAACTGGTTACCCAGGCAGGCGACGGGCTGCCCTTTATGCAGCGTATTATCTGGCCCTGGGATGCGGCCATTGTACGCGAAGAGGAGCTCCAGATTGCCCGGGCGGTTGTGCAGATCCCCTGTTACGATGAGCCCGTTCCTACAGTTGAGCCTGATGGCCCTGCTTTGAGCACATCTCCACAGTGCGGTAACCTTTCCCAGCCGGCCGGAGAGCCCGGGACTACGCTGCACATCACGGGCACCGGCTTTGAGCCGGAAAGCGAAGTTGCTATCTGGTGGAAGGACGAACAGGGCAATGAGTTCCGCCAGCGCCAGGGTGGAGAGTATCTTGTTGTCATGCCCGATGAGCAGGGCAATATCGCCGTGGATGTAGTTATGCCCTACCGCCTGATGCCCACCGAAAAGGAAGTCTCTTACTGGGAGGTGCAGGGGCGCCAGCTCGCCGGTGTGGGACCTGCTCATGCCAGTCCTGAGCTGCTCCTGGCCATCGAGAAGATGATCGAGACGATCTTCCTGGGGATGATGGCCACTTTCTTCGGTATTATCTTTTCTGTTCCCTTCAGCTTCCTGGCGGCGCGCAATCTGATGTCGGGATCCTGGGTTACCCTGGCGATTTACTACCTGGTGCGCACGGTAATGAACATTGTGCGCTCCATCGAATCACTGATCTGGGCTGTAATCGCCATTGTGGTGGTTGGCCTGGGGCCATTTGCAGGTATCGTCGCGCTCACCGTGCACACCATCGCCGCTCTGGGTAAGCTGTACTCCGAAGCGATCGAGTCGATTGATCCCGGGCCGATTGAAGCCATTCAGGCGACCGGGGCCAACTGGCTGCAAACGGTGGTTTACGGAGTGATCCCGCAGATTATCCCGCCCTTTGTCTCCTTCACGATTTACCGCTGGGATATTAATGTGCGTATGTCCACGGTGATCGGTCTGGTCGGCGGCGGCGGTATTGGTTTCATCCTTATTCAGTGGATCCGCCTGCTCGATTACCGTTCAGCGGGCATCGCCGTATGGTTTATTTCAATCACTGTGGCGATCCTCGACTATGTCAGCGCCGAGATACGTGAGCGGTTTGTCTGATCGCCTGGCTGGATGATCTTTTTCGAGGGTGGCTGTTCGTGATGGGGCAGCCACCCTCAACTTACTCCCAACCTGGCCTTGAGCCTTAATCATTCACGGATGGAGCGGTTTTCTGCGCTTGTTTGGGGCGAATGATATGACTGATCGAACTGCTGACATGCTGCCGGCACTGCGCAGCTATCGAATTCCCGGTCTTAATCTGGGGGACGACCTCGTTTACCCGCAGTACACGGGACGATCGATTCTGAACATCCCCTCCACCATCTGCCGCATTCTGGGGGTTCCCGAACTCGGGACCGAGCCGCTGTCTGCAGAGATCCTCTCAGCCATCGGCAGCGGTTACCGCCGGGTGCTGCTGATTGTCATGGATGCACTTTCACTGCAGCGCTTCCAGCGCTGGCTGGCGGAAGGGAGACTCCCCTCCTGGGAGCGCCTGATCCGCGATGGCCTGCTCATGCCTCTGACCTCGATCACACCGAGCACAACGGCAGCCGCCCTGACCACACTGTGGACCGGGCGCAGCGCCGCTGGGCACGGGATCACCGGTTTTGAGATGTGGCTCAAAGAGTACGGGATCGTGGCCAACATGATTGCACACCGGCCCATCACGTACAGCGGCGGAGGCGGAAGCCTGATCAATGCCGGTTTCAACTCCCAGACCTTCATCCCCGGTCCTCCCCTGGGGACCCATCTCGCTGCTCACCAGATCCCCACCTTTGTTTTCCAGCATTACGCGATCATGAATTCCGGCCTCTCGCAGATGTTTTTCCGCGATGTGGAGCTGCAGTCTTTCAGCACGGCGACCGATTTGTGGATCAACGCTCGCGAGGTGCTGGAAAGACGGGCGGGCGAGCCGCTGTATGCCTATGTCTACTGGAGCGAGGTGGACACCTTTTCGCACCGCTACGGCCCCGATACGGATTATCCGGCGGCGGAGATGGCCAGCTTTGGCGCCGCACTGGAAAGCCTGTTCCTCTCGCGCCTGAGCCCGGCAGCCCGTCAGGGCACGCTGATGCTGCTGATTGCGGATCACGGGCAGATCACCACCCGGCGCGACCCGCACTACGAATTAAGCAGCCATCCGGGCCTGCTCCGCCGGCTGCATATCTTCCCCACCGGCGAGAACCGGCTGGTGTACTTCTATATCCGCCCGGGGCAGACGGAAGCGGTTCATGAGTACATCCAGCGCACCTGGCCACAGCAGTTCAGCCTGGTCGACCCGCAGTATGCCGCAGACAGCGGCCTGTTTGGTCCGGGCGAACGTCACCCCCAGCTGCTGGAACGTCTCGGAGACCTGATCGCCGTGGCTCACGGCGATGCCTATCTGTGGTGGTCGGGTAAAGAAAACCATATGGTGGGGCGCCACGGCGGCCTTCACCCGGAAGAGATGCTGGTACCCCTCTTCGCCATGCCGCTCACCTGATGTTCGCCTGAAATCTCCGACTGCTTAGCGCATTGAAAAAGAAAACCCCTTCTGGATGGATCTTCAGAAGGGGTTTTTGATTTTCGATGGTTCTGGTGCTTACTGAACGTAATCCCAGGGGTTGACCTTGCTGCCGTTGTAGATCATTTCGAAGTGCAGGTGTGAGCCGGTGGAGTTGCCTGTGCTGCCCATCGCGGCGACAATCGATCCCTGAGCCACGCTCTGTCCACAGCCAACATAGATGTCGTTCAGGTGGGCGTACAGGGTCTGCCAGCCGTTCCCGTGGTCGATGATGACCACATTTCCGTAACCCCAGTCGTTCCAGCCGGAATACACGACCACGCCGCTGTCTGCTGCGTAAATCGGATCGCCGGTCTCACCGTCGATATCGATACCACGGTGGTTAGCGCCTGGATTGTAGTCGAAGCCGGACAGGAAATGGTTCGGAGCAGGCCACAGGAAGGCCCCGGTTCCGACCGCTCCGGAGGCGCCTGCACCGCAAACACCCGATCCAAAGCCGGATGCCACACCGGGATTATCGCGGGTCAGGCCGCCAGGTGGAATGCTCCAGCTGATAAATTCGCGCTGACCGCCGGGTATGATCAGATAAGTCCCCGGTTCGATATTGGGCGAAGACCAGTCGCCGATGGTTTCCGGGTTCAGATGATTGCCGGGATAATTGATAATATCTTCCGGGGTAACACCGAAGTATTTGGCAACACCGTTGAGCCCATCTCCTTCAGACCAGCGGTAGTAAACGCCGTCAACCGGGAGAATGAAAAGTTCCTGATCGGGCCGCAGGCTGTGGGGGTTATCGCCCAGCGTGTAGGTATTCCCCCACAGGATCGTTTCCGGTTTTAGGCCGAATTTTTCAGCGATACCAAACAGGGTGTCGCCCGGCTGGACGATATACGTGATGACATCGGTGCGGGGCAGGCTGGGCAGGTCTGTGTGCAGACGAACGATGCGAGGAATGCCGCCAGAAAGATTGATATCTGCGGAGAATGGTGGCAGGGCTGGCGGCGCCTCCGTAGGGGTTGGCGTCGGCGGAGCGGCTGCTAAAGCGGATTCTCGTGAAGGGGTGGAATCCTGGGCATGCAGGTAAAGCTCGCGCATACCCCAGGCGAATATCAGGATCAGGGCCACCAGCAGGGCATGGGTTCCCATTCGCAGTGTCGTTTCAGCAAGGCCAGCGCGTGAGATGGCCTCCCACACCCCCATTAACCGTCCCCGGTCGTAGTCCTGTATAAAAGCTGGCTCGTCCACCGCTTCCGATAACGGTGACTCATCCAGGTGCCTGTCAGATTGTTGATGTTCTGAGCCAGGACTTTCGTCGAGAAAACTCTCTTCGGGCATGTGGTCCTATTCTCCAGATTAGGCCGATCATAACACTGCTGGCGCTTTTCGTCAAATGCCGGTTTTCCTTTTCCTGATGCGCGCGTGCATTATTCAGGATGGCTTAATCTTATTCAGGGGGTATTTACCGCTTCCGCAGCGGCTTGAGCTGATTTTGCAGGGCTGCTTTCCTGTTTTAAGACCTCAACGGTGGCCTGTTCCAGAGCGGGCCCCGTTCGGGTCAATATGTCTGCCGGGGGATAAATCCCGGCTGTCGATAGAATCTGGTTTGCCAGTGGGACAAGCTCGGGGTTATCCCAGTTCTCCAGGGCGGTGGGCCGGGTGGGAAGATAGCCGGCTGCAGCCGTCCATTCGGCCAGAAAACTGCTCTCGGTCAGGAATTCAGCCAGTTGAGCAGCATGCTTCTGCTTCTCAGATTGAGGGGAAGCGATCGCCCATACCCATCCGTTCGTGATGGTAAAAGGTTCTCCGTTTGGGGTGAGCACAGGCGCCGCCGAACTGTCCGACGGGGCATTCTGTAGATAGGTCGACGCCCAGGTGATCACGATGGGGGCTCGCCGGTCCTGAAAGGATTCCCATGCCTGCTCGTCCGATTCGAGCTGGGTCAGCCAGAAGGGAGATATCCCGGCCTGGCTCGCTTCCCGGTACAGCCGCAGAACCGTTTCCAGGCTTTCTGCGTCCAGATAGGGGCG
>Ga0207873_1000864_pt1 | contig 31636 bp, 28 predicted proteins | sample BGWIniCompost_FD_187373 | JGI IMG/M metagenome (GOLD analysis project Ga0207873, IMG submission 187373) | Cellulose adapted compost microbial communities from Newby Island Compost Facility, Milpitas, CA, USA - BGW Initial Compost (SPAdes)... ... | reverse complement strand
ACCCTGGTGCGCCGGCTCGGCGCCCGCCACCGCGAGGACCTGGTCGGCAAGACCGCCGACCAGGTGTTCCCCAGCCGCCTGGGCGGCAGCTACATGGCCCAGGACCGGCGCGTGCTTGCGGGCGAGACGATCGAGAACCAGCTCGAGCTGCACCTGTACGCGAACCGCACCGCCGGCTGGTGCCTCACGTTCAAGCGCCCGCTGCGCGACGGCGAGCGCGTCACCGGCCTGGTGGGCATCTCCCGCGACCTCGACGCCCCGGACCGCCAGCATTCCTCGTTCGCCCGCCTGCAGCGCGCGCTCGACCACATGCAGGCGAACTACAACACGCCGCTGCGGGTGCAGACACTCGCCGACATCGCCGAGGTGTCCGTGGCCCAGCTCGAACGCCTGTTCAAGCGCGTGTTCCAGCTCACCCCGCAGCAGCTGCTCACCAAGCTGCGGATCGAGGAAGCGATGCGCCTGCTGCACACCGACACCCGGATCGCCGAGATCGGCCAGGCCTGCGGCTTCTCCGACCAGAGCGCGTTCGCCCGCCAGTTCAAGGCCACCGTGGGCATGGCGCCGCGCGATTACCGGGCCATCGCGCGCTGAACCGGGCCGGCGCGCGGCGGCCGGCACGGCCGGCCGGCCACGACCCCGGTGGTAGCATGTCCGCCCCCCTGATCCCCACCGGCCGTTCCGCCCGATGATCCGACTGTTTGGCCGCAAGAAGCCCGCCACGCCGACCGGCCAGCAGGGCGAGTCCGGCGAACGCAAGGCCGGCTTCAGCGCCGAGGAACTGGCCGCGGCCTTCCCCGGCGCCAGCGCATCGGAGCCGCGCGCGGACGCCGGGCCGGACGCGCCCGCGCCCGACCTGCCGGAATCGACGACCGCCCCGGCCGGGATGCCCGCGCCGGCACCCGCACCCGCCGCCGGGGAGCCATCCGCCGCCGACGACGCCGGGCTTCCGCCCGCCCCGGCCGGGAAAACCGGCTGGCGCGAGCGCCTGCGCGGCAGCGCCTTCGCCCGCAGCGTGGGCAGCCTGTTCTCGCGCAACCCGCGCCTGGACGACGACCTGCTCGACGAGATCGAAACCGTACTGCTCACCGCCGACGTCGGCGTCGCGGCCAGTACCGAACTGGTGGAGCGCCTGCGCACCCGGATGAAGGCGCGCGAGTTCGCCGACGCCGGCGCCCTGCTCGAGGCGCTGCGCGCCGATCTGGTGGCGATGCTCGAACCCGTGGCGCAGCCGCTCGGGATCGACGCGGCGGCCAAGCCGTTCGTGATCCTCACCGTCGGCGTCAACGGCGTCGGCAAGACCACCACCATCGGCAAGCTCGCGCGCCGCTTCAAGGACGAGGGCCGTTCGCTGATGCTGGCCGCGGGCGATACCTTCCGCGCCGCCGCCGTCGCGCAGCTCCAGGCCTGGGGCGAACGCAACGGCGTGACCGTGGTCGCCCAGGGCCAGGACGCCGACCCGGCCTCGGTCGCGTTCGACGCGCTGCAGGCCGCGCGCTCGCGCGGCACCGACGTGCTGATCGCCGACACCGCCGGGCGCCTGCACACCCAGCACGGGCTGATGGCCGAGCTGGGCAAGATCCGGCGCGTGCTCGGCAAGCTCGATCCGTCCGCGCCGCACGAGGTGCTGATGGTGATCGACGGCACCACCGGCCAGAACGCACTGGCGCAGCTGCGCCAGTTCCACGCCGCGGTCAACGTCACCGGCCTGGTGGTGACCAAGCTCGACGGCACCGCCAAGGGCGGCGTGGTGTTCGCGCTGGCGCGCGAGTTCGGGATCCCGATCCGCTTCGCCGGCATCGGCGAACGCCCCGAGGACCTGCGCGTGTTCGATGCCCGCGCGTTCGTGGACGCGCTGCTGCCCGAACGCCTGGGCGGGTGAACGCCGCGCGCGACCAGGCCGTGCCGCCACGCGCGCGCCGGCGCGGGGCGCGCATCGCGGCATGGACGGGCCTGGTGGTGCCGGCGCTGGCGGCGCTCGCATGGCTTGCGCTGCATTCGGCGCCCGCCGCGTCCCTGCTGCTCGCGCGCATCGGCGCCGCGACCGGGCTGGAGATCCGGGCGCACGGCGGCGCGTCGCTTCGCCTGGGTGCAACTCCGGGCATCGAGGCCCGCGATCTCGAGATCCGCGCACCGGGTGCCGCGCACGCATGGCTGCAGGCGCGGCGCGTGGTGGTCACCGCACCGTGGCGCACGCTGCGCGGGCTGGGCGATCCGCTCGAGCTCACCCGGGTCGAACTCGACGCCCCGCGGATCGACCTGCCCGCGCTGCGCGCCTGGCTCGCCTCGAGGCCGTCCGGCACTGGCCGGCTGCCCGTGATCACGGCAGGCGTGCGGGCCACGGCGGGAAGGATCGATGGCGGCGCCTGGCGGATCGAATCCCTGCGCGTGTCCGTGCCGCGACTGGACCCTGAAGCACCGCTGCGCGCCCGTGCAGCCGGGCGATACGCAAGCGACGCGCTGCGCGCGCCGTTCTCGCTCGCGGCCACGCTGCAACGCCCGGCCAGCGGCCGCGGCTTCGGTCTCGCCGGCGCGATCGCGCCCGACACGGACAAGTGGCGTTTGGCGGCCTGGGTGACGCTGTCGGGGGCACTGCACTGGACGCCTTCGCTGCAACTGCTTCCCATGCGCCTTGGCGCGACGGGACGCATCGCGACCGCCACCAGCGACGACCGGTTCACGCTGGGCGCGCATGGACCGCTGCGCGTGCGGGATGGCGCGTGGACCCTGTTGCCGGCGCGCATCGTGCTGCGCGGCGATGGCCTCGTTCCGTGGCTCGACGCAGGTGGGCGAGCCGCGCTCGGCCAAAGGCTCGTGTTCCAGCTCGACGGGCGCCTCGCGCGCTGGCCCGACGCCTGGCCCGCGCTGCCGCCACCGCTCGACGATCGCGGGGTGCCGCTGGCGCTCGGACTCGACTACCGCGGCAGGCGCGACCTGTCCTCGCCGCTGGCGCTGCGTGCCTCGCGCGACGGCGCGCGCTTCGACGGCCGACTCGACGTGCCCGCGCTGCTGGACTGGAACGCACGGCGCGATTCGCCGCTGCCGCCGCTGCAGGGACGGCTGGAAGCCGACGCGCTGGAGATCGCCGGCGCCCGCCTGCGTGACGTCGTGGTCGATTTCGGGGACGCGCAGTGAACCGCGCCGACACGTTCGCCAGCCGCCTGCTGCGCTGGTTCGACCAGTCGGGCCGCCACGACCTGCCCTGGCAGCATCCGCGCACGCCCTACCGGGTGTGGCTGTCGGAGATCATGCTGCAGCAGACCCAGGTGCGCGTGGTCGTGCCCTACTTCGAGCGCTTCGTCGCCGCATTGCCCGACGTGCGCGCGCTCGCAGGCGCCGAGCTCGACGAGGTGCTCGCGCTGTGGTCGGGCCTGGGCTACTACGCCCGCGCCCGCAACCTGCACGCGGCGGCCAGGCTGTGCGTCGAGCGCCACGGCGGCGACCTGCCGCGCGACTTCGACGCGCTGGTGTCGCTGCCCGGCATCGGCCGCAGCACCGCGGGCGCGATCCTGTCGCAGGCCTGGGGCGACCGGGTCGCGATCCTCGACGGCAACGTCAAGCGCGTGCTGTGCCGCGTGCATGCGATCGACGGCTGGCCGGGCACGCCGGCGGTGGAGAAACGGCTGTGGGCCCTGGCCGAGGCGCAGCTCGACGGCGTGCCCGACGGGCGCATGGCCGACTACACCCAGGCGCAGATGGACTTCGGCGCCACGCTGTGCACCCGCCACGAGCCGGCCTGCGTGCTGTGCCCGCTCCAGGACGGCTGCCTCGCGCTGGCCGAAGGCCGGGCGCAGGAGCTGCCCACGCCGCGCCCGGGCAAGCCGCTGCCCGAGCGCCGCGCCCTGGTGCTGCTGCTGCGCGACGCGCAGGGCCGCGTGCTGCTGCAGCGACGTCCCGCGACCGGCATCTGGGCCGCCTTGTGGTCGCTGCCCGAGCATCCCGGCCACGCCGAGGCGCGCGCCTGGTTCGACCGTCACGTCCGCGGCGACTTCGACGCGGCCACCCCGCTCGACCCGGTCCCGCACGCCTTCACCCACTACCGCCTGGAGCTGCAGCCGCTGGCCTGGGAGGGCGTGGCGCTGCGGGCCGCGGTCCGCGAGGGCGACCTGCGCTGGGTGGCCGCCGGCGAACTGGGCGCGCTGGGCATCCCGGCCCCGGTCCGGGCCCTGCTCCGGGCCCGGCTGGAAGCCGCCGCCGGCTGACGCGGGCCGGGCAGCGGCGCCGGCGGCCTCCTACAATGTCCGCTCCCGAACTGCCGCGAGTCGCCATGGCCAGGACCGTCTTCTGCCAGTACGAGCAGCGCGAAACCGAGGGGCTCGACTTCGTGCCGTGGCCGGGCGAGCTCGGCAAGCGCGTGTTCGAGAACATCGGCAAGGCCGGATGGGCGGCCTGGCTGGCGCACCAGACGATGCTGATCAACGAGAACCGGCTCTCGCCGCTGGATCCGAAGCACCGCGCCTTCCTCGAGGAGGAGATGCGCAAGTTCCTGTTCGGCGGCGGCGCCGACAAGCCCGCGGGCTACGTCCCGCCGGACGACGGCGCGCCCTGACGCATGCCCGCCAGGCCATCGGCATGACTGCGCGCGCGCCCCCGGCCGGCGACGGCTTCGACGCGGTGGTGGTCGGCGGCGGCGCCGCCGGCGTGCTGGTCGCGATCCGCCTGCTCTCCGGGGACGGCCCGCCGCCGAAGGTGGCGATCGCCGAACCCGCGATGCGCCTGGGCGAAGGCGCCGCGTACTCCACCCGCTATCCGTTCCACCTGCTCAACGTGCCCGCCGGCCGCATGAGCGCGATCGCCGGGCAGCCGGACCACTTCCTCGACTTCCTCGAGCGCCGCCACGGCGGCCCGCGCGAACGCATCGCCGGCAGCTTCGTCGCACGCGGCGAGTATGCGCGCTACCTGCGGGCCACGCTCGATGCGCTGCCGGCGCGCGATGCGCTGGTGCACGTGCGCGCCAGCGCCACCGGCATCGAGCGCGACGGCGACGGCTGGCGGGTCGCCCTGTCGACCTCGCAGTCGCTGCGGGCGCGGGCCGTGGTCCTGGCCATCGGCAACGCGCCGCGGCCGCTGCCGCGGTTCCTGCTGCACCCGGGCGTGCGCGTGGCCGAAGCCTGGGACTACGACGCGGTGGCGGCGATTCCCGCCGATGCCGACGTGTGCATCCTGGGCACCGGCCTGAGCATGGTCGACGCAGCGCTGGTGCTGGGCCGCGCGGGACGGCGCGGGCGCATCCTGGCGCTGTCGCGCCACGGGCTGGCGCCGCTGTCGCATGCCGCCGGCCACCCGCCCGATCCCGCCCCGCCCGACCCGTGGCTGGCGCTCGGCGTGCGTGCGCGCCTGCGCCTGCTGCGCCGCCTGGTCGCCGCACGCGCGGCCAAGGGCGAGCCCTGGCAGTGGACCCTCGAACGGCTGCGCCCGCATGGCCAGGCGCTGTGGCGCTCGCTCGATCCGGACCAGCAGCGCCGCTTCCTGCGCCACGCGGTGCGCTACTGGGACATCCACCGCCACCGGATCGCACCCGAGGTCGCCGCCGCGATCGCGACCATGCGCGACGAAGGCCGGCTCGAACTGGTGGCCGGGCGCCTGCGCGCGGTGACCGCGCACCCCGAGGGCGGCAGCTGCATCCATTTCCGGCCGCGGCGGCAGCAGCGCGAGCACATGCGTCGCGCCGACTGGATCGTCAACGCCAGCGGCGTGGAAACGGGCATCGAGCTGCGCCCCGGGGCGCTGCTGCAGGCCATGCGCGAACGCGGCCTGGTCCTGCCCGGGCGGCACGGGCTGGGGCTGGCCTGCAGCGCGGACGGCATCGTGCTCGACGCCCGCGCACGGCCGCAGCCGGGGCTGTACGTGATCGGCGCGCTGCGCCTGGGCGAGCTGTGGGAAACGATCGCCGTGCCCGAACTGCGCGAGCAGGCGCGGGAGATCGCGGAGGCGATCCACCCCGGTCGGGCCGGCGCCAGCGCCGGCTAGCCGCAGGTCCCGACGATCACCGGCCCCGAACCGGACACGGGCACCTGCACGCCGGTGGGGCAGCCGGTCTGCACGTAGCGGCGCGTGGCCAGCATGTAGGCCTGCTCGATCGCCTGGAACTTGGTCACGAACACCTGGCAGGCGTCGCCGCTGCGCACCAGCCAGCCGTCGCCCACGGCTTCGATCTCGATCAGTTCGCGCGACATCGCGGGACCCAGGGAGAAGTCAGGCGCCCCGGCGCGGCCCGCGGCATCCTGGCATCGCGGTCCGGCATCCCTGCAGCAGCGTCCTGTTGCTCGTCCGCTGCCGGGGCCATCACAGGGTCGTCGTGACCGGGTTCCGCCGCCATCGGCGTCCGCCGCACCGACCTGTAGGGAAAATCCGACCCCGGCGACCGTGACGGCCTTGCCTCCGGCGGGGTCCGGCCCGCTATAGTCGGGTTGCCCCCGCCCCGATCCCCCATGCCGAGCCCACCCAGCCCCCCGCCTTCCCGGAGTTCCGCCCCCGTGCCTGGCCGCCGGGCCGTGGCCGCCCTGCGACGGCGGCTGCGCGGGCTCGCGGCCGCCACCGCGCTGCTGCTCGCCGCCTGCGGCGGCGGCGAGCGCCCGGCCCCGGGGCCCGAGGGTCCGCCGCCGCTGGTGGTGTTCGCCGCGGCCAGCCTCACCGAATCGATGGATGCCGCCGCCCGCGCCTACACCGCCCGCAGCGGCCAGGCCGTGCAGGTGTCCTTCGCCGGCAGCCCGGCGCTGGCGCGCCAGATCGCGCAGCAGGCGCCGGCCGACGTCTTCGTCTCCGCCGACACCGACTGGATGGACTGGCTCCAGCAGCGCGGCCTGGTCGATCCGGCCAGCCGCTCCGGGCTGCTGGGCAATGCCCTGGTGCTGGTGGCACACGTCGACGATCCCGCGCCGGAGGTCGCGCTCGCGCCGGGGGTCGACCTGTCGCCGCTGCTGGGCGACGACGGCAGGCTCGCGGTCGCGCTGACCGCGAGCGTGCCCGCGGGCAAGCACGCCAGGGCGGCGCTCGAGTCCCTGGGCGCATGGCCGTCGGTGCAGCCGCGGCTGGCGGAGACCGAGAACGTGCGCGCCGCGCTGCTCCTGGTCGCGCGTGGCGAGGCGCCGCTGGGCGTGGTCTACGCCACCGACGCGAAGGCGGAGCCGCGGGTGCGGGTGCTGGGGACTTTCCCCCCGGACAGCCATCCGGAGATCGTGTATCCGGTGGCCAGGGTCGCGGCCAGCAGGCATCCGATGGCCGGCGACTTCGTCCAGTGGCTGGGTTCGCCCGAGGCCGCGGCGATCTTCCTCGACCACGGCTTCGTCCTGCGCTGAGGCCCGCATGCTGTTCACGCCCGAGGAGACCACGGCGATCGCGCTGAGCCTGAAGGTGGCGGTGGCCGCCTCCCTGGCCAGCCTGCCGCTGGGCATTGCCACCGCCTGGGTCCTGGCGCGGGTGGACTTCGTCGGCAAGTCCCTGCTCGACGCGCTGGTGCACCTGCCGCTGGTGCTGCCGCCTGTGGTCGTCGGCTATGCGCTGCTGGTGACCTTCGGCCACGGCGGCGCGGCCGGGCGCTTCCTGTCCGAACACCTCGGGATCAGCTTCGCCTTCCGCTGGACCGGCGCGGCGCTGGCCAGCGCGATCATGGGTTTCCCGCTGCTGGTGCGCGCGATCCGGCTGGCGATCGAATCGGTCGACCGGCGCCTGGAACAGGCCGCGGCGACCCTGGGCGCGAATCCGCTGCGCGTGTTCTTCACCGTCACCCTGCCGCTGTCGTGGCCCGGGATCGTGGCCGGCACCGTGCTCGCCTTCGCCAAGGCCCTGGGCGAGTTCGGCGCCACCATCACCTTCGTCTCCAGCATCCCGGGGCAGACGCGCACGCTCTCGTCCGAGATCTACGGGCTGATGCAGGCGCCCGGCGGCGAATCGGGGATCTGGCGCCTGGCCGTGGTCGCGGTCGTGATCTCGCTGGCCGCGCTGCTGGCCTCGGAGTGGCTGGTGCGACGCCAGCGACGCGGGGAGCGGGACTGATGCTGGACATCGACATCCGCCTGCGCCGCGGCCGCTTCGAGCGCGACGTGCGCATCGTCGAGGACGCGCGCGTGCTCGCCCTGGCTGGACCGTCGGGCGCGGGCAAGACCTCGGTGCTGAACGCGATCGCGGGCCTGGTGCGGCCGGTATCGGGGCGCATCGTGATCGACGGCCGCACCCTGTTCGACAGCGCCGCCGGCATCGACGTGCCCACCCACCGGCGCCGCATCGGCTACGTGTTCCAGGACGCGCGCCTGTTCCCGCACCGCGACGTGCGCGGCAACCTGCGCTACGGTCGCCACGGCGCGCGCCGCGGGCCGGAGACCTTCAGCCTCGAGGCGGTGGTCGAGCTGCTGGGCATTGGCGCCCTGCTCGACCGGCGCCCGGCCAACCTCTCCGGCGGCGAGGCCCAGCGGGTGGCGATCGGGCGCGCGCTGCTGTCGCAGCCGGCGATCCTGCTGTTCGACGAACCGCTGTCGGCGCTCGACCAGGCGCGGCGGGAAGAACTGATCCCGTGGCTGCAGAAGGTGCGCGACGAGGTGCGCCTGCCGATGGTCTACGTCAGCCACACCCAGGACGACGTGCGCCGCATCGCGGAAGCGGTGCACGTCCTGGACTGAGCGCCGCGCGGCCCGCCGCATCCGCGCGGCCCGACACCCACGCCACTGCCGGAGCCTGCCATGGCCACGATCCGCAAGCGCGACCTGCCGGTCGACGCGTCCCGCCGGTTCCTCGAGCCCGGCCCGGTGCTGCTGCTATGCAGCGCCAACGGCGACGAGCGCGCCATCATGACCCTGGGCTGGCACATGATGCTCGGCTACGACCTGGTCGGCACCTACGTCTGGGAGGAGAACCACAGCCACGCGCTGGCCCGGCGCAGCCGCGAGTGCACGCTCAACGTGCCCGGCGTGGACCTGCTCGACGCGGTGGTCGGCATCGGCAACTGCTCCAGCCGCGAGGTGGACAAGTTCCGCCGCTTCGGGCTGACGCCGACCCGCTCGCGCGAGGTTTCGGCGCCCGGGATCGGCCAGTGCCACGCGATCCTCGAATGCCGCCTGCACGAGGCCCGGATCACCTGCGACTACCCGCTGTTCGTCTGGCGCGTGCTGCGGCTGCGCGCGGCGGTGTCGCCCGCGCTGCCGCGCACCGCGCACTACCGCGGCGGCGGCCGGTTCATGGTGTCGGGCCGGGAAGTCTCGCGGCGGCGCCTGTTCCGCCCCGACATGCTGGACGGGTAGCGCCCGCGGCCGCCCGCCTTCGCCTGGCCGCAAGGACCGCGGTGCTAACATCGGCCCCATGCAAGCCAGGATCGACCGCATCCGCGCCGCCCTCGCAGCGCTCTCGCCCACGCACCTGGAGGTGCGCGACGAGAGCCACATGCACAGCCGCGGCCTGGAAACGCATTACAAGGTGGCGATCGCCGGCGGGGCGTTCGCCGGCAAGGGCCGCGTACAGCGCCACCAGCTGGTGTACCGCGCGCTCGGCCCGCTGATGCAGGAGATCCACGCCCTCGCGCTGCACACCTATACGCCCGAGGAATGGGCCGCGCAGGGCGCCGCGCCCGACTCGCCGGCCTGCCGCGGCGGCAGCAGGCACGACCGCGCCACGCACTGACGCGGCGCGCGGGTGGACGCGATGATCCCGCCCGTCGTCGACGAACGCGGCGAGCACCCGCGCCTGGCCGGCGCCTGCAACGCGACAGGGGCGCCGAAGCGCCCCTGCCCTTGCGATGCACCGGTGGTGCAGACGACGCGTCAGAGCGCCTTCGCCGCGGCCACCACCGCATCGACCGTGATGCCGAAGTGCCTGTACAGGTCGCCCGCCGGGGCGCTGGCGCCGAAGGTGTCGATGCCGACCACCGCGCCGTCCAGGCCCACGTACTGGCGCCAGAAGCCGGTGACGCCGGCTTCCACCGCCACGCGCCTGCGGACCGCCGACGGCAGCACCGACTCGCGGTAGGCCGCGTCCTGGCGGTCGAACACCGTGGTCGAGGGCATCGACACCACCCGCACGTGGTCGCCGAGCTGTTCGGCCGCCGCGGTCGCCAGTTCGACCTCCGAACCGGTTGCGATCAGGATGATCTCCGGCGTGCCCTTCGAATCCTTCAGCACGTAGCCGCCGCGCGCGATGTCGCGCACCTGCTGTTCGCTGCGCGGCTGGTGCTGCAGGTTCTGGCGCGAGAACACCAGGCACGACGGGCCGTCGCGGCGCTCGATCGCCGCCTTCCACGCCACCGCCGATTCGACCGCGTCGCACGGGCGCCACACGTCGTTGTTCGGGATGTAGCGCAGCGAGGCCAGGTGCTCGACCGGCTGGTGGGTCGGGCCGTCCTCGCCCAGGCCGATCGAGTCGTGGGTGTAGACGTGGATCGCGTGCGCGCGCATCAGCGCGCTCATGCGCACCGCGTTGCGCGCGTAGTCGCTGAACACCAGGAACGTGGCGTCGTAGGGGATGAAGCCGCCGTGCAGCGCCAGCGCGTTGGCGATCGCGGTCATGCCGAACTCGCGCACGCCGTAGTTGACGTAGTTGGCGTCGGGCGAACCGCTGGTCACCGGCTGGCTGCCCTTCCACACCGTCAGGTTGGAATGGGCCAGGTCGGCCGAGCCGCCGATCAGCTCGGGCAGCAGCGGCGCGAACGCCTCGATCGCCATCTGCGAGGCCTTGCGCGAGGCCACCACCGGGCCTTCGGACTGCAGCCGCGCGATGTAGGCGTCGGCGGCGGCGGAGAATCCCTCGGGCAGTTCACCGCGCAGGCGGCGCTGCAGCTCGGCGGCCTCCTGCGGGAACTGCGCGGCGTAGCGCTCGAACAGCGCATTCCACTCCGCCTCGCGCGCGGCGCCCCTGGCGTTGGCGCGCCAGGCCTCGGCGATCGCCGCCGGCACCTCGAACGGGCCATGCTCCCAGCCCAGCGCCTTGCGCGTGGCCTCGACCTCGTCCTTGCCCAGTGGTGCGCCGTGCGAGGACTCCTTGCCGGCCTTGGCCGGCGAGCCGAAGCCGATCGTGGTCCGGCAGCAGACCAGCACCGGCTTGTCGTCGTTGCGCAGCGCGGTCTCGATCGCGGTGCGCACCTCCTCCGGGTCGTGGCCGTTGACGCCACGGATCACGCGCCAGCCATAGGCCTCGAACCGCGCGGGCGTGTCGTCGGTGAACCAGCCGTGCACCTCGCCGTCGATCGAGATGCCGTTGTCGTCCCAGAACGCGACCAGCTTGCCCAGGCCCCAGGTGCCGGCGATCGAGGCGGCCTCGTGCGAGATGCCCTCCATCAGGCAGCCGTCGCCGAGGAACACCCAGGTGCGGTGGTCGATGACGTCGAAGCCCGGACGGTTGTAGCGCTGCGCCAGCAGCTTCTCGGCGAGCGCGAAACCGACCGCGTTGGCGAAGCCCTGGCCGAGCGGGCCGGTGGTGGTCTCCACGCCCGGGGTCATGAAGTTCTCGGGATGGCCCGGGGTCTTCGACTCGAGCTGGCGGAAGCGCTTGAGCTCCTCGATCGGCACGTCGTAGCCGCTCAGGTGCAGCAGCGCGTACTGCAGCATCGAGCCGTGACCGTTGGAGAGCACGAAGCGGTCGCGGTTGGGCCACCTGGGGTTGTCCGGGCTGTGGCGCAGGAAGTCGTTCCACAGCACCTCGGCGATGTCGGCCATGCCCATGGGCATGCCGGGGTGGCCGGACTTGGCGGCTTCCACGGCGTCGATGGCGAGGAAGCGGATGGCGTTGGCGAGGTCTCTGCGGCTTGGCTTCGTCATGTCGGGCGGATGCGAGTGGGGATGGCCCTCGAACCGGGGCGGCCCGCATTGTCCCATGTCCCGCCGGTCAAGTCGCGGCCGCGCCGTGCTTGCGGCGGCAACCGATACCGTTGAAACCGAGGCCGCGCGGCTAGGCCGGGCCGGCGGCGGCAGGCGCGCCGGGCGCGTCGGGTTCGTCCGGCTCCCCGGCCGCCACCAGTGCGGCAATGCCCAGGTCGCCAGCCACGTTGACCGTGGTCCGGCACATGTCGAGGAAGTGGTTCACGCCCAGCACCAGGCCGATGCCCTCCGGCGGCACGCCGACCATCGCGCAGATCAGGGCCACGACCGGCAGCGAGCCCGACGGGACGCCCGCGGTGCCGATGCCGCCCAGGATGCACACCAGCATCACCATGAACTGCTGGCCGAGCGTCAGGTCGACGTTGAAGAACTGGGCCAGGAAGATCACCGTCACGCCTTCGAACAGGGCCGTGCCGTTCTGGTTGGCGGTCGCGCCGATGGTGAGCACGAAGCGCGACACCTTCTTCGGCAGCTTCAGCTCCTCGTCGGCCACCTTCAGCGCAGTCGGCAGGGTGGCGTTGCTCGACGCGGTCGAGAACGCCATGAGCATCGCCTCCTGCACGCCCTTGAAGAACGCCTTCGGCGAGCGGCGCCCGACCAGCTTCAGCGCAAGCGAATAGGTGACCACCATGTGGATCGCTAGCGCGCCGACCACCACCAGCACGAACATGCCCAGCTTGACCAGCAGGTCCCAGCCGAACAGCACGGCCAGGTTGAACATGAAGCAGAACACCGCGTAGGGCGCGAGCCGGATCACCAGCCCGATCAGGGTCATGGAGATCTCGAACAGGCCCTCGATGCCGCGCTTGAGCACTTCGGTCTGCGGGCTGCGGGTGAGCACCAGCCCGACGCCGAACATCAGCGCGAAGAACATCAGCGCCAGGATGTTGGCATTGTTGGAAGCCGCGCCCACCACGTTCTGCGGCACGATCGACAGCAGCATCTCCAGCCCGGTCGGCTGGCTGGTGCTGTCGCGCACGATCGCCTGGGTGCGCTCGGCGCCCTCGGCGAGCAACTGCCGGGCGAGCTCGGGATCGACGCCGGCACCGGGCTTGAACAGGTTGACCAGCACCAGCCCCAGCAGCACCGCGATCCCCGACAGCACCACGGTCCAGGCCAGGGTGCGCCAGCCGATGCGGCCGAGCGCGGTGATGTCGCCCATCTCCGACACGCCGACCACCAGCGCCGAGAACAGCAGCGGCACGATCAGCATGAAGATCAGGCTCAGGAACAGCTGCGAGAACGGCGTGGTCGCGTAGTGCGTGAACGCCTGCACCCACGCGGTGTCGTTGCCCACCCCGTAATGCACGACCAGCCCGAGCAGGAGGCCGGCGAAGAAGCCGATGGCGATCTTCCAGTGCAGGGGCATGCGGGCCCCGGTCCTCGGTTCACTCACGGGCAAGGTTCCGGCTGAAACAAGCGTGGCAGCTTAGCAAACCCCGCCGGCAGGCCGCGTCCGGTCCGTTGCGTGCGCGTCATGGCCCCCGTTCCGGGTACAGCGGCGGCAGCAGCGCGGCAACCGGATCGGACTTGCCGCGATCGCGCCAGCGCGGCCCGGACGCGAACGCCTCGCGCAGCGCCTGGCGGGCCTGCGCCATGTCGCCTTCGTTCCACCGCGCTTCCTGCAGCCGCGCGATGGCGGCGCGCTGGGCCTCGTCGTCGAACATGCGCGACAGCGCATCCAGGCCCGCCGCACGGGGCGAGGCGAGCCCGAGGAGCGCAGCCTCTACTTCGCCCGGATCGCCGGTCATGAGCACCTGCATCAGTTCGCGCACGGTGGTTGCGGGCGCATGGGCCGCATCGTCCGCCGTCACCGCGCTGCGCGCGGCGGCCACGCGCGCCCTGGCGCCAAGGCGGCGTTCGCGCAGCACCCATGCAAGCGTGCACACCCAGAGCAGCGCGAAGCCGATCGCCAGCCACCGCCACGGTCCGGCCGCCCGCGCCGCGCCGTCGCCACGGCCGGCCTCGAACGCGGCCTGCGCCGCATCGTCGGCGATCGCCGCGACGGCGCCGGGGCGGACATCGAACGCCAGGTCGGGCAAGGTGGCGGTGCGCTCCACGCCCGAGCGCACGTCCCACCATCCCTGGCGCAGCCCTGGCATGTGCAGCGAGCCGGCGCGCGCCGGGACGATGGCGAAGCGGCGGGTCACCCGCGTGCGCGGGCGGCCGCGCTCGAACACCTCGTCCACCTGCGGCGGTTCGGGGAACACCTGCGCGCCGTCGACCGGCGGCAGCCGCAACTCCGGCAGCTGGCTGGCGGCGGCGCCGTCGGCCACCAGTTCGACATCGAGGCTCGCCGCCTCGCCTGCCTGCAGGTCCTGCGGCGCGGCGAGGTAGCGCAGCTCCATCGAATGCAGCGGCAACCAGGGCTGCGGCGCGCCATCGGGGACCGGGCGCACCTGCAGCTGCTGCGCCGGCCCCGTGGCGCGCAGGGGGCGCCGGCCGCCACCGAACATGTCGTCGAAGAAGCCGCCCACGCCGGTGCCTTCGAAGCGCGCGCCGGGGATCACCAGGGTGCCGCTGCGTTCGGGAACGACCAGGAACCGGCGCTCGACCACGGTGTAGCGCTGGCCGGCGAGTTCCCGGCTGTACTGCAGGTCGCTACCCACGCGGTGGACGGCGGCGCCGTCGGGCACCGGCTGGTCGAGCTGTCCGGACACCAGCGGCGTGGCGTAGTACAGGCGCAGGGTGTAGCCGACCGATTGCTGCACCCACGGCGCGTTGCTGTCGGCCTCGGCCTCGATGAAGACCGGTTCGCCGGCGCGCGCGGGCGCGGTCGCGGCGGGCGCCACGGTCAGTCCCAGCGGCGCCGTGGCCTCGTTGCCCACGCGCAGCGCCGGCACGGTGAGCACGCCCTCGCGCCGCGGCTGGAGCGCGACCGTGAACAGCACGCGCGGCCGCTGCCCGCCGCCGGCCGCCTGCGCGGTCGAGCGGTGGCTGCCGTGCCCGCTGAGGGCGAAGTCCCGTTCCAGCGCCAGCAGGTCCGGCATCGGCGCATCGGCCTGGTCGGTCTCGATGTGGAGCGTGGTGGTTTCGCCGACGCCGATCCGGTCGCGGTCGAGCCACGCGCGCGTGGCTGCGTGTGCCGGGACCAGCATCGACACGGCCAGGAGCAGCGCGAACAGTCGCAGCATGGCCCGGGACTCCATGGCCGCCATCATCGCGCGCCTCCCCCGCCGCTGCGACGCTCGTGCTCCAGGCGGAAGCGCGCGCGCAGCAGCCCGCCCGGATCGTCGGGCACGCGGCGCAGCCAGGCCTCCACGGCTTCGCGGCGCTCGCGCTCGGCGCCGCCCGCCTCCTGCGCGTCCTCGCGTACCGCGCGTCCGTCGTCGTCCTCCGCGCCCTGCCCGGCTTCCTCGAGCGCACGCTGCATGCGTTCGCGCTGGGCCGCGTCGGCCTGCTGCTGGTCGCCATCGCCGTCCTGCCGGGGGGGCTCCGGCGCGTCCTGCGGCCCTTCGGGCTCCGGCGGATCCTCCGCCTCGCCCCTGGGCTCGCCGTCGCTTCCGCTCGCGGCATCCTGCGCCGGATCCGGCGCGCTGCCGCCCGGCTGGCCGTCGCCGTCGCGCTCGTTGCCCGCATCGGGCTGCTGGCGCGGTCCGCCCTGCCCCTGCGGCGGATCGCGGCGCAGCGCGGCCTCGACCAGCGCGCGGTTCGCGATCGCATCCTGCATGCCCGGCTGCCGGCGCAGCGCTTCGTCGTAGGCCTTGAGGGCGTCCTCGAGGCGACCGGCGCGGGCCAGCGCATTGCCGCGGTTGTAGGCCGCGTCGGCCCCGGGCAGGTCGCGCCAGATGCGTTCGGCCTCGTCGTGACGACCGGCGCGATAGGCCTCCAGGCCCTCGCGCATGCGGGCGTGCGCGACCTGGTCGGCGCGGCGCCAGGGCGTCCCGGCGTCCGGGCCAGGACCCGCGGCCTGCAGGCCCGGAGGCAGGAGCATCAACGCGCCGAGCGCCATCAGCGCCACCCCGCGCCGGAACGCGAACAGCACCAGCAGCATCAGCGGCGGCAACAGCCAGTACCCGCCGTCCAGCAGCAGGCGGGTGCCCGCGAGCGTGCGGGTGTCGCCGCCGTCCGTGAAGGACGCGCCGGGCAGCAGCGACCCGACCCCGGCCGTGCCCACCGCGGCGAGGCTGGCGTAGGCGCCGCCGCCGGCCTGCGCGACCTGCTGCAGCGACGCCGCCTCCAGGCGGGAGGGCCGCAGGCTGCCGTCGCCCGCGCGATAGCTGGCGCCCGCCGGCCGCCCCAGTCCGAGCACCGAGACCCGCACCCCCTGCGCCCGCGCACGCTGGGCGGCGGACACCGTGGCCGCATCGGCGGCGTTCGACAGCAGGAGGATGTCGCCACGCGCGTGGCCGGCCCGCGCCAGCAGGGCGAGGGCGTGGTGGATCGCCCGGTCCGGACGGTGGCCGTCGACCGGCATCAGGTCCGGCGCCAGCGCGTCGAGGAAGATCGCGACGTTGGCCGGGTCGCCCGTGAGCGGGACCACGGTGAAGGCATCGTCGGCGAACACCACCAGCCCGACCTCGCCTTCGTGCGATTCCAGCAGCGAGGCCAGCCAGGCGCGCGCCTGCAGCAGCCGCGACGGCGGCAGGTCGGGGGCGAGCATGGCCGAGGACAGGTCCAGCGCCACCACCAGCGCGCGACCGTCCTGGCGCACTTCCACGTCCGCATGCCGCCAGCCCGGGCCGGCGAGGGCCACGACCGCCAGCGCGAACGCGAGCATCCGCACCGCGAGCCCGCCGGACCCCGCCCGCGTCGCGCCCGTTTCGAGCACGTGCGGCAGCAGGTGCGCATCGACATGCTGGTGCCAGATGCTGGCGCGACGCTGCTGCCGGTACCACCACGCCGCCAGCAGAGGCAGCGCGGCCAGCGCCCACAGCCAGTGCGGGCGCACGAACTGCAGCTGCGCGAGCAGGCCGGTCACGCGCCCGCCTCCGACGGATCGGCTGCCACGCGCGAGCGGCGCCGTGGCCGCCACGTGGCGAACAACCCGAGCGCCAGCGCCGCGCCGAGCGGCCATGGATAGCGCTCGACCGGTGGCCGCAGCAGCTGTCCGGGGCGCTCGACCGGCTCGAGCCGGTCGATCTCGGCGTAGATCCCCGCCAGTTCGCGCGCGTCGCGGGCGCGGAACGCGCGGCCGCCGGTGGCCGCCGCGATGCGCTGCAGCGCTTCCTCGTCGATCTCGGCCATGGTGCCGGGCATCCGCATGCCGAACAGTCCCGGCAGGTCGCCACCGAAGGCGACGGCGTGGATGCGGACGCCATGCGCCTGCGCGAGCTCGGCGGCCTTCTCCGGATCCAGCTGCCCGGCGGTGTTCACGCCGTCGGTCAGCAGCACCACCACGCGCTGGCCGGAGCGCTGCTCGCGCAGGCGCTTGACCGCCAGCCCGATCGCGTCGCCGATGGCGGTCTCGCGACCGGCCAGCCCGACCACGCTGTCGAGCAGCTGGCTGCGCACGCTCTCGCGGTCGAGGGTGAGCGGCGACAGCACGTAGGCGCGCTGGCCGAACACGATCAGGCCGACCCGGTCGCCTTCGCGGCGGTCGAGGAAATCCGAGAGCACCGCCTTGGCCGCGGTCAGCCGGTCGACCGCGCGGCCACCCAGGCGCATGTCCTCTTCGCCCATGCTGCCCGACAGATCCACGGCCAGCATCAGGTCGCGTCCCGACACCGGCGGCTGCACCGCCTCGCCGGGGGTCTGCGGCCGCGCGGCGGCCACGCACAGCAGCGTCCACGCCAGCCAGGCCAGCCACGGCATGCGGCGCACGCCCGGCAGCGGCGCGCCGCCCGCCACCGCCTCCAGGCGCCGGCCCCACGGCGCGCGCAGCGCCGGGGCCACGTCGCGCGCCGGCGGCAGCAGCCACCGCACCAGCCACGGCGCCGGCACCGCCAGCAGCCACCATGGCCAGGCGAACATGGGCAGCAGGTCCGCGAAGCGGTCGAGGAGCGCATTCATCGCCGCTGCATCCAGTCGATGAAGCGCGCACGCGCGAGCGGACGCAGCCGTTCGACCTCGCCCGCATCCACGCGCGGCCGGAACGCGCCCTCGTGGAGCAGACGGCCGGGGCCGTCGCGGAAGCCGCGGGGAAGACCGCGATCGAGCAGTTCGAGCCAGGCCTCGCCCTCGAGGGTGTCGGCGCCGGGTTCGATCCGGCGCGCCGCGCGCCGCAGCAGCGCGGAGATCGCGGCCACTTCCTCGGCGGGCGTGGGAGCCGCGGCCACGGTGCGGTCGAACAGCGCGGCGGCCAGGCGCCGGCGGCGACGCGCGTACCAGCGCCAGATCGCCCAGCCCAGCAGCAAGGCCAGCACCACGCCCGCCACCGCCCACCAGCCGGGGGCCGGCGGCCACCACGGCGGCGCGGGCGGCACGTGCACGTCGCGCAGCGGCAGTCCGGCTCCGGTCACGCCGGTGCGACTCCCGCCCGGCTCCCTGGCAGCCAGGCATGGCTGGGCGCGTCGGCGTCGAGCAGGTGCGCGCGCACGCCGTGGGCACGCAGGGTATCGGCGGCCCGCGCCGCCGCGCCGGCGAACGCCTGCCGCCAGCGGTCGTACTCGCGTCCGTCGGCGAGATCGACCTCGATCCTGCGACCGTCGTCGACGAAGGGCAGCCGTGCCCGCGGCGGATCGCGCTCGAGCGGATCCTGGAGCAGCAGCACCGTCACCTCGTGGTGCGCGGCCAGCCCCGCCCAGGCGGCGCGAGGGACGGCCTCGATGCTGCCGGGATCGGCCAGCACGAACAGGCGCGAACCGGGCCGCAGCAGGCGCCGCGCATGTTCCAGCGCCAGCGGCAGTCCCGCGTCGTCCCGCGGCGGCGCGACGTACCAGCGCACCAGCGCATCCAGCACCCGCAGCACGCCTCGCGTCCCGCCCGCGGGCGGGACCGGCGCTTCGTCCCCGCTGCCGCGCAAGGCCGCGAGCCGGTCGCCGTCGCGCAGCGCCGCCCATGCCGCCACCGCGCCTGCGCGTGCTGCCTGCACCGACTTGAAGCGCGCCCGGGTGCCGAAGTACAGGGACGGCGCGGTGTCCGCCACCAGCAGGGTCAGGCGCTGGCGTTCGGCCTGGAACAGCTTGGTGTGCATGCGCCCGCTGCGCGCGGTGAGGCGCCAGTCGACATGGCGCGCGTCGTCGCCCGGCGCGTAGGCGCGCGACTCGGCGTATTCCATGCCGCGGCCGCGCACCGGCGCCGGGGCCGGGCCGCTGGCGCCATGGCGGCCGCGTCGCGGCACCCTGCGGCCGGCAGCCGCCTGGCGCAGGGCGACCAGCTCGGCCAGGGTCGGGACCACGCCGCGGCTTCCATCCTCCGTGGCGGACACGGGCCCGTGCACCGGGCGTTCGACGCCCGTGGCGCTCACCCGCAGCGCCCCGGATCGCCGCTGGCCATGCCAGGCGCGCCGGTCACGGCAGCGGCACCCGGGCCAGCAGTTCCGCGACCAGGCGCTCGCCGTCCCAGCCCTCGGCAGTGGCCTCGTAGCCGGGCAGCACGCGGTGTCGCAGCACGTCGGGCGCCACGGCGCGGACGTCGTCGGGGGTCACGAAGTCGCGGCCGGCCAGCCAGGCATGGGCGCGGGCACAGCGTTCGAGCGCGATCGAGCCGCGCGGACTGGCGCCCCAGGCGATCCGGCGCCCGAGCGCCGCGTCGTAGCGCGCCGCATCGCGCGAGGCCAGCACCAGCTCGACCAGGTAGCGCTCCACGGCCGGCGCCATGTGCAGGTCGAGCACCGCGGCCCGGGCGGCGAACACGTCGGCCTGGGGAATCCGCGCCGGCGCCGGGCGGTCCGGCCCGAGGTCGTCGCGCGCGCGGGCGCGGGCCAGGCGCAGGATCTCGGTTTCGGTGTCGGCTTGCGGATAGCCGATGCGCACGTGCATCAGGAAGCGGTCGAGCTGCGCCTCCGGCAGCGGGAAGGTGCCCTCCTGCTCGATCGGGTTCTGGGTGGCCATCACCAGGAAGAGCCGGGGCAGTGGATAGGTCTCGCGACCCACCGTCACCTGCCGCTCGCCCATCGCCTCCAGCAGCGCGGACTGGACCTTGGCCGGCGCGCGGTTGATTTCGTCGGCCAGCAGCAGCGAGTGGAACACCGGCCCGGGCACGAACTCGAAGCGCGACTCCTGGGGCCGCCAGATCTCGGTGCCGGTCAGGTCGGCCGGGAGCAGGTCCGGGGTGAACTGCACCCGGGCGAAGTCGGCGTCGATCCTGGCCGCCAGCGCGCGCACGGCGCTGGTCTTGGCCAGGCCCGGCGCGCCTTCGACCAGCAGGTGGCCGTCGGCCAGCAGCGCCACCAGCAGGCGCTCGACCAGTGCCGCCTGGCCCACGATCTCGGCGGCGAGATCGTCGCGCAGCGCGGCGAAGGTGGCGTGCAGGCGGGAGATCTCGTCGCGGGAAGTGTCCATGGGGTCCGGTTCGCGGAGCGTCAGCACGCATTGGACCAGACTCGCGCCGCCGGGTTCAGTGCCGGACGGCACCTTCGCCGCCAACCCCCGCAAACGCGGACGGGGCCCGAAGGCCCCGTCGCGTGGTCGTGCCGCCGGCGCCTCAGCGCTGGGCGACGCGCAGGACCTTGGGGGTGACGAAGATCAGCAGCTCGCCCTTCTCCTTGGTGCGGCCGCGCTTCTTGAACAGGTTGCCGAGGAACGGCAGGTCGCCCAGGAACGGGACCTTGGTCAGGTCGCTGCGGTCGCGGAACTCGTACACGCCGCCGATCGACACCGTCTGGCCGTCCTCGACCAGCACCGCGGTGGTGATCTCGCGCTTGTTGATCTGGGGCACCTCGCCCAGGCCCTGGCCGACGCTGATGAAGCTGTCGATCTCGTCCTTCTTCAGCGCCATCGCCAGGAACACGCGGCCGTCGTTGGTGATGGTCGGCGTGACCTTGAGCTCGAGCAGAACGTCCTTGAACTCGACGGTCGGGATGCTGTTGCTCTGGCCGCCGGTCACCGTCAGGTAACCCACTTCCTGGCCCTGGCGGATGATCGCCTCGCGCTGGTTGCTGGTCACGATGCGCGGGTTGGACACCACCTCGCCGCGGCCCTCCTCCTGCAGCGCGGAGAGCTCGACCGACCAGTCGATGGTGTTGCCGAGGATGGTCAGCGCCAGCGAGCCGGCACGGTCGGGGTTGGCCGGCCCGCTGAAGTTCAGGCCGGTGGGCGTGGAGAACGACCCCGGCTGGCGGCCGCCCCACGACACGTTGCGCTTCTCGCCCGACACGCCGAACTTGGCACCGAGCTCGCGCGCGAAGCTCTCGGTCGCGATCACGATCCGGGCCTCGATGATCACCTGGTCGACCGGCTTGTCGAGCATCGTCACCAGGCGCTTGATCTCGGACACGCGCTGCGGGATGTCGATCACCAGCAGGGTGTTGGTGCGGCGGTCGAAGCTGATGCTGCCGCGGCGGGACAGGAAGCCACGGCTGTCCTGGGAGCCCATCTGGCCCGAACCACCCGCGCCGATGCTGGTCTTGCTTTCCTCGGTCAGCAGCTTGGCGATGTCCTCGGCATTGCCATAGCTGATCGGGATGTACTCGGTGACCATCGCCGCGCGCTCCTCGATCTCGAGGCGCGCTTCTTCCTTGGCCTTCTCGAACGCGGCGATCTCGGCCTGCGGGGCCACCCAGATCACGTTGCCGCTGCGGCGCTTGTCGAGCGAACGGGCCTGCAGCACGATGTCGAGCGCCTGGTCCCAGGGCACGTTGATCAGGCGCAGGGTCACGTTGCCCTGCACGGTGTCACTGGCGACGATGTTGAGGTTGGACTCCTCGGCGATCAGCTGCAGCACCGTGCGCACGGGGACGTCCTGGAAGTTGAACGTCACCGGCCGACCGGTGTACGCGCGCGCCTCGGTCGCCTGCCCGGCGGCCGCGACCGACGCGGCGGGGTTGCTCGCGCCTACCGCACGGTCCGCGGCACCTGCCCGCGGCACGATCTCGACCACGTAGTCGCGGCCGGTCTGGTAGGCGAGGGACTCGAAATTGCCCTCGGTGCTGAGCACCAGCTGCGCCCCCTCGCCGCCCTGGCGCGCGTCGATGCGCTGGACCGGGGTCGCGAAGTCGGTGACGTTGAGCGGACGCTGCAGCGACGCCGGCAGGCTGGCGTTGCCGATGTTGACGATCACGCTCGAACCCTGGGTACGCAGGTCGGGGTTGGCGCCCTCGCCGTCGAAGCGGAGGATCAGCTTGCCGGCACCGCCGTCGCCGCGCTTGAAGTCGACCGCCGAGACCGAGACCACGCCCGGTACCTGCTTGGCCGGGTCGGCGGAGGCGACCTGGGCGACGGCCGGGACGAAGCCGGCGGCGGAGGGGGAACCCGCGGCGGATGCGGACAGCAGGCCGGCGGCGAGGCCGAACGCCAGGGCCTTGAGCGGAAGGCTTCGCCGGGTCGGCTGCGGATTACGCACAGTGGTGACGGTCATCTTGACTTCCCCTGATCAATTGTCTTCGAGCGCAATCGAGGCAGGCCGTTCCAGCCAGCCACCGGCGCCATCCGGCACGAGTTCAACGAGTTCGATCCTGTCTTCATGGACGCTGGTCACCCGGCCATCGTTCTGGCCCAGGTAGGAGCCCGGCGCCACGCGATAGGTCACCTTGTCCGGTGCCATCACCAGCCCGACCATGTCCGGCCCGGTGTGCAGCGTGCCGACCATGTCCAGGCTGTCGAGCGGGAACATCTCGAGCGCCTGCTTGCGCCGGTTCGAATCCGGGCGCGGGCCGCTTCCGCTGCCGTCGTCGCGGAAGGCGGCGCTGAACGGATCGCGCAGGTCCTGCGCGGCATACTCGAACGACTCGAACTGCTGCATCACCGGCAGCGGTGGCAGCGGCGGCGCGGGCCGCGCCTTGACGTTGGCGACCCACTCCTCCAGGTTCGGCGCGTCCCCCGGGGTGCTGGTGACGCCCCGCACGCAACCCGAAAGCGCCAGCGCCATCGCGCAGGCCGCGAGCAGGCCCGCCTCCCTCGAACGAATGCGCATCAGCGTTTCCCCCCCGCAGTCCCCGCCGCGGCCCCCTGCTGCGCCGCGGCCTCTTCCTCGTCCAGGTACCGGTAGGTCTTGACCGTGCCTGCCAGTTCCAGGCTCGAGTTCGGGCCCAGCGGCACCACCGAATCACCGCGCCCCCCGCGCGGTCGCAGCGAGATGTCGTGCATGGTCATGATCACGACCCGCGGCAGCGAAGCCACGCCGCTGACGAAGGCGCCGAACTGGTGGTAGGTCCCGACCATCTTCAGCTCGATCGGCTTCTCGGCGTAGAACTCCTTCGGCGTTTCCGGGCCCGGCTTGAACAGCTCGTTGTGGATGCCGGTGGCCAGCGCGGTCTGCGAGATGTCGTTGATCAGCGCCGGCATCTCGGTGCGGCTGGGCAGCTGGCGCAGCATCTGCTGCAGCTGCTGCTCCATCTGCGCGAGCTGCTGCTTGAGCGGCTCCAGGTTGGTCGCCCTGCCCTGCTTCTCCTCGAAGTCCTGGCGCAGCTCCACCTCGCGCTTCTCCAGGCGCTCGAGTTCCTGGCCCTTGGGGCGGGTGACCAGGTACCAGAGCAGCCCGAAGATGATCAGGGCGAGCAGCACGCAGAAGCCGATCTTGTACTCGCGCGGCCAGCTGCCCATGTTGCTGACGTCGAGTTCCCTCAGCGATACCTTCTTCTTGCTCACTGGGCAGCTCCTTCGGCAGGCGTGGCCGCCTCGGCGGGCTCGGCGTTGACCGGGGGCACCGGATCGGGGACGCCGTCGCCGTCCTCGTCCTTGGGCGCGTTCGGGTTGGCCAGCTGGACCGTCAGGTTGAACACGTACGGGAGCCCGGCGACGCCGTCGCGCGCCTCGATGATCGACAGGTCGGGCTTGGTCATCCAGCCCGATCCCTCCAGGTTGCGCATGTAGGTGCTGACCCGGGAGTTGGACTGCGAGCGACCCTCAAGGGTGAGCTTCTCGCCCTCCTGCTTGATCGTGGTCAGGATCACGCCGTCGGGGATGGTCCGCACCAGCGAATCGAACAGGTGCACCATCTGCGAGCGGTTCGCCTGCAGCTGCTCGATGACTTCCTTGCGCGACAGCAGCCGCGCGCGCTGGCGGTCCAGTTCCTCGATCTCGACGATCTTCTTGTCGACCTCGGCGATCTCGCGCTCCAGGAAGCGGTTGCGCTCGTGCTGGCCGCTGATCTGGGCGTTGTAGTAGAGGTTGACCAGGAACCACAGCACCAGGCCGGCCAGCGCCGCCAGGGCGAGCATCAGGCCGAATTCCTTCTGGCGCTGCTTGCGGCGCTCCTCGCGCCACGGAAGTAGGTTGATCCGGGCCATCAGTCGAAGCTCCTCAGGGCCAGGCCGCAGGCGATCATCAGGGCGGGCGCGTCCTGCGCGAGCGCGTGCGCCTGGACCCGGGGGCCGAGGGTCATCTGCGCCAGCGGATTGGCGATGACCGTCTGCACGCCCAGCTGCTCCTCGACCATTTCGGCGATGCCGGGGATCGAGGCGCATCCGCCGGCGAGCACGATCTGGTCGACCCGGTTGAACTCGCTGCCGGCGTAGAAGAACTGCAGCAGGCGGCTGATCTGCTGGACCAGCGCCTCCTTGAACGGCTCGAGCACTTCGATCTCGTAACTTTCGGGCAGGCCGCCCTGGCGCTTGGCCAGGCCCGCCTCCTCGTAACTCAGGCCATAGCGGCGCATGACCTCGTCGGTGAGCTGCTTGCCGCCGAACACCTGCTCGCGCGAATACAGGCTGCGCCCGTTGCGCAGGATGTTGAGCGTGGTCATGGTCGCGCCGATGTCGACCAGGGCCACGATGCCGTCGCGCGGGAGGTTGAGCGTGTTGGCGAGCAGCCCGAATGCGTTCTCGATGGCGAAGGCCTCGACGTCGACCACCTTTGCGGTGAGTCCGCCGAGCTCCAGCGCGGAGGCCCGCATCTCGACGTTCTCCGACCGCGAGGCGGCAAGCAGCACCTGGACCATCTCCGGGTTGCCGGGCATCGCGCCCAGCACCTCGAAGTCGAGGTTCACTTCCTCGATCGGATACGGGATGTAGTTGACCGCCTCGAGTTCGACCTGCGACTCCATGTCGTCGTCGTCCAGGTCGGCGGGCATCGGGATGATCTTGGTGATCACCGCCGAACCCGCCACCGCGGCCGCGGCGTACTTGGCCTTGGTGCCGGAGCGGGACACGGCGCGGCGGATCGCTTCGCCGACCGCCTCGACCTCCACGATGTTCTTTTCCACGACCGCGTTGGGCGGGAGCGGCTCGACGGCGTAGTGCTCGACCTTGTAGCGGTCACCGGAGCGAGACAACTGCAGCAGCTTGACCGCGGTCGAACTGATGTCCACCCCGACAAGCGGTGCCTGACTTTTTGTGATCAGCCCCACGTTTTTCCCCTTTGCCACGGGCGCTTACGTGCGCAACGTGCCCCGGAGCATTAAATAACGGACTTTTCATCCGGTGGCAACTGCCGATTTGCAAGAGCGTGCCGGATTGCCCGCCACGGGGCGGTTCCTGCCCCTCCGCGGCACCCCACGCAAGCTCCGTGCCCACCGCCGTCGCCCGGCACCGGCGGGGGCTGGAGGGTTCCATCGGAGCGCTTCGGGCGCAGGGCCTGCCCCACTCTTATACTTGCGCCCCTATGTCCAGCCCCGAACCCCGGCCCGCCCGGAAGAAGTCCCGTCCCCTCGTCCGCGTGCTGCGCTGGGTCCTGCTGCTGTGCGTGGTCCTGGGTCTTGCCGCCGCGGCGGCGGGTTTCATCGTCTATACCTCGGTCGCCTCGCGCCTGCCCGACGTCCAGAGCCTGCGCGATGTCGAGATGCAGGAGCCGATGTACGTCTATTCGCGCGACGGCAAGCTGATCGCCCTGTTCGGCGAGATGCGCCGCTACCCGGTGAAGATCGAGGACGTGCCCGAGCGCCTGAGGCAGGCGTTCCTCGCCACCGAGGACGCGCGGTTCTACGAGCACTCCGGCGTCGACTACCGCGGCGTGGCGCGCGCGATCTGGCTGCTGGCCAAGACCCGCGGCCAGGAGCGGGTGCCCGGCGGTTCGACCATCACCCAGCAGGTCGCCCGCCAGTTCTACCTGAGCACCGAATACAGCTTCACCCGCAAGTTCGCGGAGATGCTCCTGGCCCGGAAGATGGAGCGGGAGCTGACCAAGGACGAGATCTTCGAGCTCTACCTCAACAAGAGCTTCTTCGGCAATCGCGCCTACGGCGTGGCCGCCGCCGCCGAGTTCTACTTCGGCAAGACCCTCGACCAGCTCGACCTGGACGAGATGGCCTCGCTGGCGGCGATCCCGAAGTTCCCTTCCAGCGGCAACCCGCTCAGCAACCCCGAGCGCGCCCGCGAGCGCCGCGACGACTACGTGCTGGCGCGCATGCGCGAACTCGGCTTCATTACCGAGGACGAGTACCGCCGCGCGCGGGCGGTCGAGATGCACGCCCGTCCCCACGAGCGGCCGGTGGAGGCCTACGCGCCCTACGTGGCCGAGATGGTGCGGCTGGAGATGGAGGCCCGGTTCGGCGGCGACGTGCTGACCAGGGGCTACCACGTCACGACCACGCTCGACCCGGAGATGCAGGCCGCGGCGGAGAAGGCGGTCCGCGACGGGCTGCTGCTCTACGACCACCGCCATGGCTGGAACAAGACCCCGGAGCAGGTGTTCGAACTGGCGCCCGACGAGGACCCGGCTGCAGTCGCCGCGCGGCTCCGCGACATCCCGGCCCAGGGCGGCCTGCTGCCGGCGATCGTGCTCGGCACCGGCAACGCCAGCGCCGAAGTGGTGCTGGCCGACGGCACCCGTGTCACCCTGGACGCGGCCAGCAGCCGCTGGACCGGCAAGGACCCGGCGGCGCTGGTGTCGCGCGGGCAGCTGGTGCGCGTGCGCCGGGTCGAGACCGCGCCCAAGGGCAACCAGCCCGACGCGGCGCCGGTGGTGAGCTGGCAACTCGACCAGCTGCCGCGCGCCCAGGCCACCCTGGTCGCGCTCGAGCCCGACACCGGCGCCCTGCGCGCCCTCGTTGGCGGCTTCAGCTTCGCCGGCAACAAGTTCAACCGCGCCACCCAGGCCCGGCGCCAGCCCGGCTCGAGCTTCAAGCCCTTCATCTACGCGGCCTCGTTCGAGCGGGGCTTCAACCCGGCTTCGATCGTGCTCGATGCCCCGGTGGTGTTCCGCATGCGCCGCGGCCAGGAATGGCGGCCGAAGAATTCCGACGGCCGCTTCCTCGGCCCGATGCGGCTGCGCGAAGCCCTGGTGCAGTCGCGCAACCTGGTCTCGGTGCGCCTGCTCGACGCGATCGGCGTCGACTACGCGCGCCGCTACATCAGCCACTTCGGCTTCGAGGAATCGGAGCTGCCGCCGAACCTGTCGATCGCGTTGGGCACGCCCTCGCTCACGCCCCTGTCGGTGGCGCGCGGCTACGCGGCCTTTGCCAACGGCGGGTTCCGGATCACGCCCTGGTTCATCGACGAGGTCCGCGACCGCAACGGCAACGTGGTGTTCAAGGAGAACCCGGCGATCGCCTGCCGCGGCTGCGGCGCCGACGGCGGCGTCGCCCAGTCCACGCCCTCACACGTGGTCGACGGCTTCAACCTGGGGCCGGCAGCCACGGCCACCACCACCGGCGAACAGCGGCCGGAACCGCAGAAGCTGCCGGAGGACGCGGTGCTGGCGCCGCGCGCCATCGACGAGCGCGTGGCCTACCAGCTGGTGTCGATGATGCTCGACGTGGTCCAGCGCGGCACCGGCGCCGCCGCCAAGGTCCTGGGCCGCCCGGACGTCGGCGGCAAGACCGGCTCGACCAACGAGCACCGCGACGCCTGGTTCTCCGGCTTCGGCGGCAACATGGTCGCGTCGGTGTGGGTCGGCCGCGACGACAACCGTTCGCTGGGCTACCGCGAGTACGGCGGCCGCGCCGCGCTGCCGATCTGGATCGACTTCATGCGCGTGGCGCTCAAGGACGCGCCGGTCGTGGCCTACGAGCCGCCGCCGGGCATGGTCCAGGTGTCGGTCTCGGCCGACGGCCGCCTGCTGCCGGGTGGCTCGGGCGGGATCGTCGAGTACATCAAGGCCGAAGACCTCGAGCGCATGGAGACGATCCCGCAGTTCGACTTCGACGAACAGCCGCCCGAGGAAGCCTTCGACATCTTCTGAGGCCGCGTCCGGCCGCGCCGGCGCGCGGCCGACGGACGCCACGACCTGCGTCACGTTGACGCCGTCGGCGCATGGGGTACAGTCGGGACGACGCCGCACCGGGAGACCCGTGATGCCTCGTGCCCGCCAGCACGCCGGAACCCGCACCCGCGAACGTCGCACCCGCCTCGCCCACGAGGCCGCCCGGCTGATGGCCGAAGGCGGCATCCGCGACTACCACCAGGCCAAGCGCAAGGCGGCGGCGCGGCTCGGCTTCCACGACGACGCCTCGCTGCCGGGCAACCGCGAGATCGAGGATGCACTGCGCGAATACCAGCGGCTGTTCCTCGGCGGCAGCCAGCCGCACGCGCTGCGCCAGCGGCGCCAGGCCGCGCTGGAGGCGATGGAGTTCCTGGCCCGCTTCGAGCCGCGCCTGGTCGGCCCGGTGCTCGAGGGCACCGCCGACGCCCGCACGCCGGTGTCGATGCAGTTGTTCAGCGACGACGCCGACGCGGTCGCCCGGTTCCTCGAGGAAGCCGGCATCCCGGCCGAGTCCCGCAGCCGGCGCCTGCGCCTGGACCGGTTCCGCGAGGAGGAGTTCCCGATGTGGACCTTCAGCGCCCGCGACCTGGCCTTCGAACTGACCGTGCTCCCCGCCGTGGCGCTGCGCCAGGCGCCCTTGTCGAACGTGGACGAGCGGCCGATGCGGCGCGCCTCGGCGTCCCAGCTGCGGCAGCTGCTCGCGGACGAAGACGCCCCCGGCCCCGGCGTCGTGAGGTTCTGAGGCCCGGGCGCCGGCGCCGGACACGACGACGCCCCGCGATGCGGGGCGTCGAGGCAACCGGCGGGGCAGCGGTCAGCGCTTGTCGACGGGCACGTAGTCGCGCACGTCCGAGCCGGTGTAGATCTGGCGCGGACGGCCGATCTTGGCCTCCGGGTCGACCTGCTGCTCCAGCCAGTGCGACACCCAGCCGGCGGTGCGGCCGATGGCGAACATGACGGTGAACATCTCGGTCGGGATCTTCAGCGCCTTGTAGATGATGCCGCTGTAGAAGTCGACGTTCGGGTACAGCTTGCGCTGGATGAAGTATTCGTCCTTGAGCGCGGCCTCTTCCAGGCGCATCGCCACTTCCAGCAGCGGATCGTCGATGCCCAGCTCGCCCAGCACCTTGTGGGTCATCTCGCGGATGATCCTGGCGCGCGGGTCGAAGTTCTTGTACACGCGGTGGCCGAAGCCCATCAGGCGGAAGCCCGACTCCTTGTCCTTGGCCTTGGCGACGGCCGCCGACACGTTCTTCGGGTCGCCGATCTCCTCGAGCATCTTCAGCACCGCCTCGTTGGCGCCGCCGTGCGCGGGGCCCCACAGCGCGGTGATGCCGGCGGCGATGCACGCGTACGGATTGGCGCCGGTGGAACCGACCAGGCGCACCGTCGAAGTCGAGGCGTTCTGCTCGTGGTCGGCGTGCAGGATGAACAGCAGGTCGAGCGCCTTGGCGACCACCGGGTTCAGCTCCAGCGGCTCGCTCGGCACCTCGAACATCATGTGCAGGAAGCGGTCGACGTACTCGAGGTTGTTGCGCGGATAGCGGATCGGCCAGCCGATCGAATAGCGGTAGGCCGCCGCCGCCAGGGTCGGCACCTTGGCCAGCAGGCGGATCGCGGCCTGGCGGCGGTGCGCCGGGTCGTCGAGGTCCAGGGTGTCGTGGTAGAACGCCGACAGCGACGCGACCGTGCCGGCGAGCATCGCCATCGGGTGCGCGTCGTAGTGGAAGCCGTGCAGGAAGTTCTTCAGCGACTCGTGCATCATCGTGTGATGGGTCACGTCGTGCTCGAACTTCGCGAATTCCTCCCTGGTCGGGAGCTCGCCGTTCATCAGCAGGTACGCCACCTCGAGGAAGCTGGACTTTTCGGCGAGCTGCTCGATCGGGTAGCCGCGGTACAGCAGCACGCCCTTGTCGCCGTCGATGTAGGTGATCGCCGACTTGCAGCTGGCGGTGGCGGTGAAGCCCGAGTCGTAGGTGAAGAGCCCGGTCTCCCTGGTGAGCCGCGAGACGTCGACGCAATCGTTGCCGAGCGTGGGCTTGAGGACGGGCAGCTCGACGGATTTGCCGCCGGCGTTCAACACGACATGGTCTGACACGGATTGCACTCCTCGTTTCGGACGAAGCGCCGGACCCGCAGGACCGGCGCCGGCGGCGCGGATGGCTGCCGCATCGCAACAATTATCGCATACGTCGTTCCCGCGCCGGGTCGCACTTTGGTCTCGACGCCGGGGGCGGCGGAGGGGGCGCCGCCCGCCGCGTCCGCGATTCCGAGCCGCGCGGGCGCAAAAAAACCCGCGAAGGCGGGTTCTGCACCACACTGTTTCGTTCGATGGTGGCCGGGGAGGGAATCGAACCCCCGACACGGGGATTTTCAATCCCCTGCTCTACCAACTGAGCTACCCGGCCATCACGCCGCGGCGCTGGGCCGGGCGAGCCCGCCATGATACGGATGCGACGCGGTCGCGGCAAGCCGCCGCCCGACCGCGCCACTCGCGCCCCGCGCCGTGTCGCGCCTGCGGCGAGCACCGCCTCCGCCCCCGGACCGGGCCCGCCACGGTCGCCCGGCCCGGCGGCCTGGCGCGGCCTGCGCACCGCCCCGCGACCGCCCCGGTCGCGTCCGTACGTCGTAGTATCCTGCGCCGGTCCTTGAACAGCGGGGAGTCGAGATGATGCGTGGATGGCGCGTGCCGGTGCTCGGGTCGGCGGTGGTGCTCATGGCCTTGCTGGCCGGCTGTTCCAGCGGCGGCACGCCGCGCCGGGTGTCCGAGCCCGCCGCGAGCATCCAGCAACTCACCGTGCAGGCCGACGGCAGCTGGTCGGTCGACCTGCGCCTGCAGAACTACAGCAGCGTGCCGATGCGCTTCGAGGCGGTCTCGCTCGCGCTCCAGGTCGGCGGCGAAGAAGCCGGCACGCTGGCCGCGCAGCCGGCGCTGAACGTCGGCCCGGAGTCGGCCGACGTGGTCACCCTGCCGTTCGCCCCTTCCGCCAACGCTCGCCTGCTGCTCGCCGGGCGCCTCGCCGACGGCGCCGGCACCAGCTACCGGATCGAGGGCACCGTCAGCGCGGCCCCGGCCGACCGCGGCAAGGCCCGCGAATACCGGATCCGGCGCGACAGCAGCCTGAGCCCGGTGCCCGGCCTGCCCGGCGTATTGCGCTGAGTCGTCCTTTCCCGCAGGTGTCCCCCTGATGAGCAGTTATTCCGCTCCGCTGAATGAAATCCGCTTCGCCCTCCACGACGTGCTGGGAGTGGAGTCCACCTTCCGCCAGCTCGGCTACGACGATGCCGGCCGCGAGACGATCGACGCGATCCTCGAGGAAGGCGCGCGCTTCTGCGAAAGCGTGCTGGCGCCGCTCAACCAGGTCGGCGACCGCCACGGCGTGGGTTACGACGCGGACACCGGCAACGTCACCACCGCCCCCGGGTTCAAGGAGGCGTACGCGCAGTTCACCGAAGGCGGCTGGGGCGGACTGACCGCGCCGGGCGCCTACGGCGGCATGGGCATGCCGCACACGCTCGGCCTGCCGCTGGAGGAGATGATCAACTCCGCCAACCTGGCCTGGGGCAACTTCCCGCTGCTCTCGCACGGTGCGCAGAACGCCCTGCTCCACCATGGCGAGGAGTGGCAGCGCGAGGTGTTCCTGACCCGGCTGGTCTCGGGCGAGTGGACCGGCACCATGTGCCTGACCGAACCGCACTGCGGCACCGACCTCGGCCTGC